>Ga0247842_10002271_pt1 | contig 29005 bp, 26 predicted proteins | sample LaCruzMarch2015__3_FD_192411 | JGI IMG/M metagenome (GOLD analysis project Ga0247842, IMG submission 192411) | Freshwater microbial communities from meromictic Lake La Cruz, Castile-La Mancha, Spain - LaCruzMarch2015_19m | ecosystem: Environmental > Aquatic > Freshwater > Lake | place: Spain...
ACGCCATCGGTCGCCGAGATCTCAAGATTCTTTACGTCTCGCCCGAGCGGCTGATGATGAGTGGCTTCGCCCGCTTTCTCAGGCAGCAAACGCTGTCGCTCGTCGCCGTCGACGAGGCGCACTGCGTCAGCATGTGGGGCCACGACTTCCGCCCCGAGTACCGCCAACTTGGCACCTTGCGCGACGCCCTCCCCGGCGTCGCCCTTCACGCCTACACCGCGACGGCCACCGAGCACGTGCGCGACGACATCGTCGAGCAGTTGAAGCTCGCGAACCCCCGTGTCCTCGTCGGGTCGTTCGACCGCCCGAACCTCGTCTACTCCGTCGAGCGCCGCACCGACGCGCTCGAACAAGTGCGCGAGGTGCTCGACCGCCACCGCGGCGAGTCGGCGATCGTCTACTGCATTCGCCGCGCCGACGTCGACTCGCTCGCCGAGAAGCTCTCCGGCGCCGGGTACCGCGCCGCTCCGTACCACGCCGGCCTGCCCGACGACGCGCGCAAGCAGGCCCAGGATGCGTTCATCCGTGAAGAGATCGACGTCATCGTCGCGACCGTCGCGTTCGGGATGGGGATCGACAAGGCGAACGTCCGCGCCGTCGTGCACGCCGGGATGCCGAAGTCGCTCGAACACTATCAGCAAGAAAGCGGCCGCGCCGGCCGCGACGGGCTCGACGCCGAATGCGTCCTCCTCTACGGCTCTGGCGACTACGCCGTCTGGCGCTACATCATCGAGCAGTCCGAGTCCGAGGAAGCGCGCGCGATCGCGCACGCCAAGCTTGACGACGTCTCCGCGTACGCGGCCGGCGGCGTCTGCCGGCATCGCGGAATCCTCAAGTACTTTGGCCAGGAGCTCGCAGGCGAAAGCTGCAACGCGTGCGACGTCTGCTTCGGCGACCTCGAACTCCTCGATGACGCGCTCGTCGTGGCGCAGAAGATCGTCTCCTGCGTCTACCGTCTCCAGGAACGCTACGGCGGCGACTACACCGCGAGCGTGCTGACCGGCTCGCGCGACGAGCGTATCCTCGCGAACCAGCATGACGCGCTCTCGACCTACGGGCTCCTCGGCGACTTCTCGAAGAAGCTCGTGCGCGACTGGATCGAGCAGCTTGTCGGGCAGGGCGTCCTTGCGAAAGAGGGCGAGTACGACCTGCTCAAGATCACCGACCGCGGCCGCCGCGTCCTGCGCGGCCAGGAGACGCCGCGCCTCCTCAGGCCCGTAGAGGCCCCCACCCGCCGAGGCACCGCGCGTGGAGTTGCAGCCGACTCCTGGGACGGTGTCGATCGCGGCCTGTTCGACACCCTGCGTGTCTTACGCCGGCGCTTCGCCGAAGAGAAGAACGTGCCCGCCTACATCGTGTTCACCGACGCCGCGCTGCGCGACATGGCCCGGCGGCGACCATCGTCACCCGAAGGCTTCCGCGAGGTGTCCGGCGTCGGCGAGGCCAAGGCACGCCAGTACGGCGGCGCCTTCGTCGCCGCCATCGTCGAGGCGTGCGAAAGCCGCAGCCTCGAGATGAATGTCGATCCGACCCTTAAGCCCGTCCCTAAGCCAGAACGGGCGCGAAAGGGTAGAGCGGCGCGGTCCACCATCGACCTCGCGAAGCAGATGGCCTACGGGCGCTTCGACCGCGGCGAGTCCCTCGCGAACGTTGCAGACGCCGTCGGCAAACCATCCGAGCGCGTGCTCGAGTACCTCCTCGACTACCTCCGGGAGAAGAAGCTCACCTCGCCCGAGCCGTGGGTCCAAGTCTCACTTTTCGCCCGCGTCGCCGACGTGGCGACGCGCGTAGGCCTCGCGCGCCCGATCTCCATCCTTCGCGAACTCGAAGGGGCCATCTCTTACGACCAGGTCCAGATCTGCATCGCGTGCATCAGGAACGGGGAGTAGCCCTCCGCCCGGCAACTTGAGGTCACAGACTGTGACCTCAAGTCGGGCGACGTTGCCCCAGACAAGCCGCAGCCCGCGGCACTTCAACGCGGAAGGCTCGGTGACGCCCTCTGGGGTTGTCAGGGGCCGAGTCATGGGGCACCCTGGTTTCGTGATGCACGACCTCGGGGATCGGAGAAAGGACAAGGGACGGGAGTTCGGCAATCCTCGGCGCCGGACTCCCAAGCTGCTCGCCAACGCGCTTCTGCTAGTCACGATCGTCTCCAAGGCCTGGAGTTCGGCAACCATGCTCCGGCCGAACTCCCTAGCACGCAAGACGGCAGCCAGCAGCAACGCACGCATACGGGCAGCGAGTGTTGCGGTTCTGCTGGCTGCCATCGCTTCTGTGGCGGCCGGGTGCTTTCTCATTCCAAACTTGCTTCCGATCGCCGAGATCGAGGTGAGTCGAACCGAAGGGATCGCTCCACTCGTCGTTCACTTCGATGGGACCGGCTCGTTCGATCCCGACGGCGCGATCCGGCGGTACGAGTGGGACTTCGGCGACGGGGGCGAAGGTGTCGGGCCTCAGATCCAGCACACCTACTCGGATGCCGGCGTTTTCGAGGCCACCCTCACCGTGACCGACCAGCGGGGAAGTCGCTCGACCGCCTCCGTCGAGATCGACGTTCGTGCAACGAACGCGCTTCCCGTCGCTGCCTTCTCCGTGTACCCGTCTCCGGCCTTTCCGGGGCAGGGAGTCCAGTTCGGCGCCGGCGCGTCCTACGATCCGGACGGAGAGATCGTGTCGTACGAGTGGGGGTACGGAGACGGAACGACCGGCCATGGCAAGCTTGTGTGGCATCAGTACAGTGCCCAGGGGACCTACAACATCATCCTCACGATTCGCGACAACGACGGAGGCGAACGGACCGCGACCGCCGGGCTGCGCATCACAACCACCATCGACACCTCGGGGACCATTCCTCGCCACTTCGAGTGGGACTACATCGGGCACATACAGAGCTGCGATCTCGCGATCTCTCGCGATCTCTACATCTACTACAAGTCGCAACCGCGAGGCGCCTTCGCCCAGCGGGACTACGACGAGTATGTGCTCGATCCTCTCGACGACGACTACCTCGAAGCCGTCACACAAGAGATCCTCGGCACCACGGCCAGCGACCGCTACGCCGCGTTCGAGGACGCCCTCTTCTTCGTGCAGCACTGCATTGTGTACGTCAACGATCCTCTCTGGTTCGAGTATCCCCGCTACCCCATCGAGGTCCTCGTGGACGAGATCGGCGATTGCGAGGACACCGCCATCCTTTATGCGAGCCTCATCCGGACACTCGGCTACGGCGCCTTGATGGTGGCTGTCGACACGAGCGGCGATGGCGTCGCCGATCACATGATCGCCTGGGTTCCCGTCGAACAGAGCTTCATGACCGCGCACCCGGATCGCAGCTTCTGGCAGTACCAGGGCAGGACGTACGCCTTCGCCGAGACCGCCGTCGAAGGCGGCTACGTCCCCCTCGGCGTCGACCCCTGGGGCCTCACGGAGGACGACGTCGATACGGTGTACGACGTGTCCAGCGTGGATCGCAACCCGAAGGCTGTTCGTGTTGGCCCCACGATCGCACCCTGAGGCGCCAAGCCGGCACCTCAAGTGAGAGAGAGCCGCATTCATCTTCACTGCGCGTCCGGTCGAGGCATTCGCGAACGAGGTCGATGGGCTGGGCTCCGCCGGCGAGTTCACGGGAGCCGTGCTCGTCGCGCGCGGGGACACGATCTTGTACGAGACTGCGTATGGCCTCGCGGATCGCGCGCAGGGGATTCCCAACACGCGTTTCAATCTGGCCTCACTCGACAAGATGTTCACTGGCGTCGCTGTTATGCAACTGGTCGAGCGCGGCCTCCTGTCGGTTGACATTAAGGTGGGCGACGTGCTGCCCGACTATCCGCACCGTGAGGTGGCGTCGCAAGTGAAGGTCCACCAACTCCTGACGCACACCTCGGCCTCGTCGGCGGGTGCGCTGGGGCGACGAACACGTTCAGCATGTACCTCGAGTTGGGATACACGGCCGTCATCCTCTCCAACATGGGGGCGGGGACGATGACGCTCATCGACTACCTGACGGAGCATCCTCTCGAGTAGGCGATTCGTTGTGCATCACCCGCGGAGGCGCAAGGCCTGGTCCTGGTTCCGCTACAAGTTCGCGCGGCCGTTGCGCGCGGCCCCTAGATCCAGCTAGAGTGGATCGTCCGCTCCTCTCGATCAGGGAACGGGACAGGGGGGCTGGGATGAAACGAAAGACCTGGATCGTTGCAGTCATGGCGTTGCCGCTACTTCTCACCGTCGTTGCGTGCACGTCGGAGCGGAAGACCACAAGTTCGCCAACGACCGCAACGTCAACCACCAAGACACCAGCAACCGCGACGCCGACAGCGGCTGCCGCAACTCCCGAAGTCGCGGCAGCTAGCGCGGCCAGTGCGGCGCCAGTCGCGGCAGCTAGCGCGGCCAGTGCGGCGCCCGCAGCTACAGCGCCGGCAGCGCCTGCCGCTCCGCCTCCGACGATTGGATCGGTGACCTCGCCTTCCGAGGCGGCTTCAGTTGCGCCTGCGGCAATGCCGCCTGCGCCCGGGGTGACGACGGACAGTCTGTCTCCACAGCCCGCAGCAAGTGCGACGGCGCCGGCCGTGCCCGCGGGCACGGCTAGCCCTGGCGGGGTAGCTAGCGCGTCACCCAGCGCCTCTTCGACGCCACCGATCGTGCCGACACCGCCGACATCCGCACCCGAATCTCCGTCAGCTTCCCCCGCAGCCGCAGCGCCCGGCGGCGTTGAGGCCGGTGCGGCGATTCTGGCACCCGAGGAGGTTTTCGCGCAGTCGTCGGTGGCCTTGGCCGCGCTGCAGAGCTATCGCTACACGACGGTCTTCTTGTTCACCGGGGAAGGGCAAGCGAGGCCAGAGTCCGGCTCGGTTGAGGTGCACGGGGCGGTTGCCGGGCCGGACCGGCAAGAGACGACGTGGAAGGACCTCGACACGGGCGAGCAGTACGGCATCCTGCGCGTGGGCGATCAGGCGTGGATGCTCGATGGTGAGACGTGGAACGGCGTCCCAACGGCCGTTGCGGATGCTGGGAGCCAGCTCGTCCTCATGTTCGTGCCGTCGATGACCTGGGGCAGATTCGCGGAGGGGATGGAGACGACGTCTACCTACGTCGGAATCGAGACTACGAATGGCGTTACCGCGTGGCACTACACGTCGACGTACCGGGGCTGGTCGCGGTACTGGGAGGGCGGGATCAGGGACGCCTTGGGCGACGTCTGGATCGCCGAGGCGGGGTACCCGCTACGCTACCGCTTCACGGCGAAGGGGCTTGACAACGATGGGAACAGTGGGTTGGTGCTCTGGACGATGGAGCTCACCGACGTGAACGGGGCTATGTCGATCGAGGCGCCGCACGCGAGCGGGGACTCGGGCGCAGCCAGCCCGACGACGGCTGTCCCAACGCCGGAAGCAGTGGCGGGCACGGCTCCGACGATCGTGCCGCCCGTGGCTCCAACTTCGTCAACGCCGACAGTGTCGGAGATTGCTCCGACTCCGTCTTCTTCCTCTGGACCGCACGCGGTGGCCTCTAGAACAGAGGTCGAGGCACCTCCCGTGACGGCCGCGGCTCCCACAGTCCCGGTCTCGCCGCTCGTACTGCCCGAAGGAGCGGAGGCGGGGTTGGAGGGTGCCGCCGCGGCCCTCGACGACCGCTTCTCGGCGTCGTCGGACGCCCTCGCGGGACTGCAGACCTACCGATACACGACGGTGTTCTCGTTCACCGGCGAGACAGACGGGAAACCGGAGTCCGGCTCGGTCGAAGTCCATGGGGCCGTCGCTGGACCTGACCGTCAGCAGGTGACATGGAAGGACCTTGAGACGGGCGAAGAGTTCGGTGTCGTGCGCGTCGGCGATCAGGCATGGATGCTGGATGGCGAGAAGTGGTCGCCCGTTCCGGCGATGATCGCCGACGTCATGAGCCAGGCCATTCTGGTGTTCGCTCCGTCGACGAGCTGGGATGTGCTCGCCGAGGGAGTGGGGACGGCGTCGACGTACGTCGGAACCGAGACGGTGAACGGGATCTCGGCGCGGCACTACACGTCGACGTACCAAGGTTGGTCGCAGGCTTGGGAGGGCGAGGTGGACGATGCCTCAGGCGACGTATGGATCGCCGAATCCGGATACCCCGTACGCTACCGCTTCGCCGCGAAAGGGACCAATGAGGATGAGTCCAAGGGCTCGGCCCTCTGGACGATGGATCTCTCCGACGTGAACGGCCCGATCACGATCGAGGCGCCGCAGCCAAGTGCGGCCGCGGGCGGCTAGGGGCAAGGCGGCCGTGACGACGGGCCGTCCTGCGCCGGGCGACGGCGCGCCCAACGCAGAACGGCTCACGGAAAGCGGTGGTATATGGTTCTGCGTCAGACCTACCTGAGCATGAAGGACAAGCTTCCGGCAGGCGCCGAGGTCGTGCTGGTCATGCGTGGGCGTGGGAACGACGAGCTGGCGCCGTCGAAGGAGTTGCTCGACGAGTTCAACGACTGGAAGGCCAGATTCACGCCCGACTCGGGCTACGAGACGGCCTTTCACTACGCCTGGGACAAGTCCCACTGCGAGCCACGTTTCCGAGCGCAGATTGCCGCAACCCCCCAAGTCCGCCGCCAGGTTGAAGGCCCTCGCGGAGCGCGCCAAGACGCACGACATCTTCCTCATCTGCTACGAGCGGTACGACAAGCCGTGTCACCGGAAGCTGCTTCTGCAGATAGCAGAAGAGGAGTTCGGCGCTCCTGTCGACCCCGCGCCGTTTGCACCGCCGACTCCGTCGGCAGCATAACCGCACGCTTCGAACGGCGTCCGCCGCGCTCTGGCCCCAATGCTCACTCGGACCTCGCGCTTGACCTGGCTGCGGTACGGCCGGACCTCAAGATCCAATGGTGGGTTCTACCGAATCACCGCAACGTTCTGGCTAGGCGCGGTCGCGTTCCGCGAGGTCACGTATGCACGCTCACAGAGTGGGGTGAGGTCAGGTGTGCGGAGCCGGAAGGCAAGACCCGGGCCCGGACTTTCTCTCGTCGTCTTCTGCCGCTAGGATGGGAGACTCGAAGGAGGCACGTATGAACAGACTGGCGATCGCTTTCGCGGTGGGGCTCTTGGTCGCGTGGTCCGTCGGCGTGGGGGCGACGACGGTCGATCACCGCTGGAGCGGCGACACGTACGTCCTTCGCGCCTACGACATCGACGACGCGCCAGCGAACGGGTTCCTCCTCTCGACGTTCTTCATCGTGAACGAAGGGAAGTGGGAGATCGTTCGGGACACCGTGAACGACGCGATCGTGTTCGCGACGGGTTCGTTCTCGGCGCTCGAGGATGCTGACATCGAGGTTTCGTTCACGCCATTCGTCGAGCTCGAACTGAAGATCCCGAGTCGCTTCGTCGACGAGGGCGACAAGATCTCGGTGTACCTGATGTGGCTCGATGACGAGAAGCCGTACGCCTTCTTCACCGTGGAAGAAGGGAGACCAGAAGAGGCGGAAGCCGCGGCGGGGTCCCCGGGGTTGTTGCCGGCGCCGTTCGCCGTCTTCCGTGCCCTCCCCGTCCCGTTCCAGCTCAGGGCGACGACGGCCTACGAGGCCGACGACGGCGTCGCAGCAGTGATCGCCAACGCCGGAGGCACGATCTTTCGCGGCGATCTCGCGCTCACGGCGACCCTCTCCTACTTCCGGGACTGGATCGGCGAATCGGTCACCAAGTACTTCGAGCAGGCACTGGGGTCGATCGTCCTCGCGCCGGGAGCCAAGCTCCAGCTCACGGTGCGGCCCGACGCGGCGGTCGACGGGAGCGTTGCGGTCACCTTCCCGGACATCGTTTCCCGCGACGGCGAGGTGTTGACGATCGTCATTCCCGCTCCGAGCGAGAAGGCGATCGCCGCCTTCCGCGAGATGATCACCAACGTCTGGACAGGCGTGTCGGACAAGGAGCCGGACACCGACTACATCGACCTCGGATTCGGCGTGCCCGGACTCCACATCCTCGTCCCAATCACGCCGTACTTCCCACCACCGCGATAGGCTGCCCCGCGCCTGGGGCCTGATGCCTTCGAGAGCCCGCGGTGACTGAGACGCCACCTATCCTTCCCGTAGCGCCTCTTGCCACGGCTCGCCCTGCAACTGGACGCGGCTCAGGTGCTGGTAGAGCCCGTCGTTCGTCATCAGTTCCTCGTGCGTCCCTCGCTCGACGATGCGTCCTTCTTGCAGGACAACGATCTGGTCGGCCTTGCGAATGGTGGAGAGACGATGGGCGATGACGACGGTCGTCCGGCCGCGCATGAGGCGTTCGAGCGCTTGCTGGATCAGGAGCTCCGTCTCGGTGTCGACCGACGAGGTCGCCTCGTCGAGGATGAGGATCGGGGCATCCTTCAGCACGGCGCGCGCGATGGCGAGGCGTTGGCGCTGACCGCCGGAGAGCTTGACGCCGCGCTCGCCGATCATGGTGTTGTAGCCGTCGGGGAGCTCGCTGATGAAGTCATGGGCGTTCGCGACGCGCGCGGCTTCGGTCATTTCGTCGTCGGTCGCGCCCGGTCGGCCGAAGAGGATGTTCTCGCGCACGGTGCCGTGGAAGAGGAAGACCTCCTGCAGCACGATGCTCGTCTGTTGGCGCAGGCTCTCGAGCGTGAGGTCGCGGACGTCGTGCCCGTCGAGGATGATCGATCCTTCGGTCACGTCGTAGAACCGCGGGATGAGCATCGAGAGCGTCGTCTTGCCGACGCCGGTTGGTCCGACCAGCGCGACGACCGAGCCAGGCGCGACGTCGAGATCAATACTCTGTAGCACCATGTCGCCAGCGGCGTACTTGAAGCTCACGTTCTGGAAACGGATCGCCCCTTTGGCTCGGCCCGGGAACTCGACGGCGTCGGACCGCTCGGCCACGTCGGGCTCTTGCTCGAGGAGTTCGGCGATGCGGTCGGCGCCGGCCATAGCCTGCTGGATCGACTCCCACACGTTGCCGAGCGCCTGTACCGGTTGGTAGAGGAGCCCAAGGTAGAGGAAGTAGGCGACGAGGTCGGCGACGGGCAGCGTGTGGTTGAGAACGAGCTTGCCGCCGAAGTAGATGAGGACGACGGTTCCGAGCGACGCGGCGAACTCGATCGACGGGTGGAACACGGCCATGAGGCGCAGGGCCCGCAGGAGCGAGTCGCGGTAGCGGGCGATGCGGCCCCAAATGCGATCGGCCTCGCTGTCCTCGCGAGTGAATGCCTGGATCTCGCGAATGCCCGAGATGTTGTCGTTGAGAGCGGCGTTGAGTTCGCCGAGCTGGACCTGGCGCTGGCGGAAGGCGGGTCGCACGAAGCGGCCGAAGCCGCGCATGGCGAGGATGATGAACGGGATCGGGATCATGCTCATGAGGGCGAGCGGCCAGCTCATGCTGACGAGCACGGCGGTGACCCCGATGAGCATGAGGATGTTGACCATGACGTCGGGGATCGCGTGCGCGACCAGCTGTTCGAGCAGGTCGGAGTCGTTCACCGTGCGCGACATGAGCTGCCCGGTCTGCTTGTCCTCGTAGAAGCGGAGCGACAGGCGCTGGAGGTGCCGGTAGATCTCGTTGCGAACGTCGGCGACAACGTGCCAGCCGGCAACGTGCGCGGCGTAGCTCCGCACGAACTGCATGAAGGCGCGAAGGATGTAGATGGCGAGCGTGACGAGCGCCAACTTCGCGATCAGGGCGAGGGCCTCGGGGCCCGCGTCGGGCGCGGTGACCGCGGCGATCATCAGCTTGACCAGCCAGGGGCCGACGAGCTGGATGGCCACGAGGGCCAACATGCTGAGCATCGTCAGCAAGAGCGGGAGCTTGTAGTGCTTCACGTGATGGAGCACTGCGCGTAGGGACTTCACGTCTTCACCTCTTCGCCCGTTCGGCCCACAGAGCTTTGGCTACCACGCCGGGGATTGTATCCCAGGGTGCGTTGGCTCCGCAGGAGCGAGCGGCCTCACGAACTCGCCTTCCCAGCTTCATAGGCGCTCCACACGCCTCCCGTAGAGTCCCAACGTGACGCACAGCAAGCCACGAGGCGCTGTGGATTCCTAGGTACATAACGAACGGAGACATAGGGAGGGGAACCATGAAGAAGACGACGATCGTCGCGGTGGTGAGCACGATTGCGGTCCTAGCGGCAGTAGCGGGCGGGGTACTGGCCCTGCGCGGCGACTCGACGGCTCTGGCCGACACGTCGGGCGACACGCCCGCGGACGTCAGCGGCACGGCGAGCGGAACGGCCGAGATCACGCCGCTAGCGCAGCAAGCCGTTTCGATCGCGCCCACCACGGACGGCCTCATCTACGCCAACGAGTACCGCAACAGTCTCTATGAGCTCACGACGGGGATGTCGCTCTTCTGGCAGAACGACGCGACGAACCTCTACGTCGGCCTTGTGAGCCCCGGCACGGGGTGGGCGGGCGTTGGGTTCAGCAACCGCACCGGCAAGCCGGGGTCGAACATCATCCTCGGCGCGGTCGCCAACGGAACGGTCGCGATTCAGGACAACTACGGCGTGACAAAGGAACTGCACCTGGTGGATAGAGCGCCGTCCCTGCTCGCGATCGGCGGCAGCGAGACGAGCGGCGAGACGACGCTCGAGTTCATCATCCCGCTCGCAAGCGGCGACTTGCAAGATGTAAGCCTCGTGCCCGGTCAGACAGTGGCCGTCATCTTGGCGTACCAAGCGACGAAGGACAGCTTCACGGCCGAGCACACCAAGTACTCGCAACTGCAGATCACACTCGACCCGTAGGAATCGGGGGACACATACCTCATTTCCCGGTGTGAGCCGCGGAATTGAGGTATGTGTCCCCCGATTGATCGCTAGCGATCCTCGGCGTCGCGCTTCTTGCGCAGGCCGATGGTGACGCGGGGCTGGCTTGTGGCGAACGGCGCGAGCTCGGCTCGTGCGGCGGGTGGGAGCCGGTCTTCGGTTAGCGCCTTGCCGAGCTTCGAGAGACTGAGGTCGGAGACGTCGTCCCACAGGCCGAGGTGTCGGACAGCGGCCTCCAAGGGTTCGCGCGCCGGGTCGTCCTTGCGGGGGAGCGACAGCACCTCGCTCTCGGAGACCGTCGCCTCGTGGTCGTCGCCCACGACGACGGTGTAGCGGTGCTCGCGGGCGTAGTGGAGGAGGGCGTCTTCGACGCGTTCGATCTCCTCTGTCATCGCCTCGCCCGTCACCTTGACCGTGGCGCGCAGCTCAACGAGCCGGTTGACGAGGGCGACGCCGGGCTCGTCCAGATACTCGTTCGGCGGCAGCGCGTCGACGGCGAGGCGATGGCCCTTGGCGGGGCAGATGCCGAAGTAGTCGCACCAATCGCACAGCGCCGACTCGTGCGCCGGGAACTCGGCGGCCGCTTCGATCGTGCGCACGCGGCGGACGATGTCCTGCTCCAGCGCCTCGGCCTCTTCCGGCGTGCGTTCGCTCTTGAGCTCCTCGTCGTGGCGCAGGTAGTGCCACACGAGGCGCACCGCGTGGGCGTGCGGGAAGCGGCGGCGCACGGCGAGCGCGTACCAGCCGCCCTGCTCGTCGGCGCGAGCCTTCGCGGGTGTCGGCAGGCGCTGGCTCGTCTTGTAGTCGTGGACCTCGTAGACGCCGTCCTCGGTCTTCATCAGACGGTCGATGAAGCCGTTGAGGACGATGCCGTTCTCGAGCGGGATTTGGAACCCCTCCTCGAGGCCGAGGACGATGCCTTCGTCGAACGGTGTGTGGCGCCGATAGTAGAGCTCAAGGCAGCGCCGGCCGGCGTCTCGATACGCGGCTTCGTCGAGGTCCTCGTTCACGATACGCAGGTCCCCCGGCCGTTCGGCGTCCCAGCGCTCGTTGTAGACGGCGACGACGTCGTCCTGGGTCGGCACGCGGCCGTGGCCGACCTGCTTGTACAGCCACTCCAGCGCGTCGTGGGCGCGCGAGCCCATGAACGCCTCGACACCGGGCGCGACCTCGATCCGGATCTTGTCGATGTAGCGGAACCGGTACTGGAGCGGACAGGTTCGATAGGTGTTGAGCTTGGAGTACGAGTAGCGTGCCATCCTCACCTCGCGCGAGCTTGAGGATAGAGAGACCCCCGGACTAGGACAAGCGCGAGGCAAAACGTGCAACGCAGAGAAACGCCTGATGCTCACACAGGCGAGGGTAGCAAGGATCGATCCTCGAAAACCCGCGGGCTCCGTCTGCCTTACCCACGTGCCGCAGGCTGGACGCCACAAGCCGGCCGTCACGGGCGCGGCGGCACGACGCTGAGCGCCCTGGAAAGAGACGGGGCAAGTCGCTCGCGAACTCAAGGCGAGATTCGTGGAAGAGGCCGCCAATCCAGAAACCGTGCCACACGAGGAGTCCCTCTAACACGGACGTGGAACACAAAAGCCCATCCGTTGGGCTGGTCGAAGAACGCGCTCCGTTCTGTGCCGGGATGCCCCGGCCCGCTCGATCGAAAAGAGCGAAGAAACCCGCACCCTCTACCGAGACGAGGCCGGGGGCATCGCCGACGTTCCTTGGTTCTTCGTCACGCGATCACCCCCTTTTTCGTAGACTCATCCGCCGGCGCACGCGGCGCCGTGGATGGCAAACACCAGGATAGCCGGCGCGTGTGAGGTGTCAAGAGCCTGTGTCCCCGAGTGGGGAGGACCGAGCTCGGGAACGAGGCCACGAGGAGGGGAGCCATGGATGACTCGAGGTGCCAGGGGCAGGCAGAGGAGAGCAACCGCGCCCTGTGGGACGAGATGGCTCGCGTGCACATTGGGGCCTACAAGGAAGTTGAGCTCCTGCGGCGAGGCGAAGAGATCCTCGACCCTGTGGAGTTGCGCGAGCTCGGCGACGTGCGCGGGAAGACGATGCTGCACCTTCAGTGTCACATCGGGACGGACACGCTCGCCTGGGCGCGACGCGGCGCGGTGGTGACGGGCGTAGACTTCTCGGGCCAGGCCATCGCCTGCGCGGAGGGCCTGCGCGACGAGTTGGGGCTCGAAGCGAGGTTCCTCGAGTCGAACGTCTACGACCTGCGAGCGATTCTCGACGAGAGGTTCGACGTCGTCTACACGTCGCGCGGCATCTTGTGCTGGTTGCGCGACCTGAACGCATGGGCGCGCATCGTCGCCCATTTCCTCAAACCCGGCGGGCTCTTCTACCTTCTCGATTCCCACCCCATCCTGAATACTCTGGCGGAGCGAGCGCCCGGTGAGTACGGATTCGTGTACCGGTACTTTCATGAGGCGGAGCCGACGGTGTGGGAGGCGGGGGGGCCGGACTACGCGGATCCGTCACACGCTCTCCAGAACCCATCGCACGAGTGGGCGTGGGCGCTGTCCGAGATCTTGAACCCGGTACGGGCCGCGGGGCTCGTGCTGGAGTCACTCAACGAGCATGAACACTTCTTCTACAAACACTTGCCGAGCATGACGTCGGACGACGGGCGCACGTACCGGCTGCCATCGTGCGAGGGCAAGCTTCCGCTCTTGTTCTCGCTGCGCGCTACGAAGCCGATCGGTCGGGGCGACAGGAAGAGCTAGGCACAATTGATCGCCAGGGCAAGAGCAGGCTACGATCGGAAGGAGGCGTGCAGGCTCGCGCGCCTGCGTTTGGGAGGAGAAGATGACGAAGCGGGTCTTGGCTCTTTTCGTTGCGCTCTCGCTTGCCGCGGGGGCGCTCGCGTGTCTTGGCGAGGATGACGGTGGCGCGCTCGGTTTCGGATACGGTGGCGGCGGGGTTGCGGGCTTCTTCCCGAATCTCGACGGCGTCAACGCATTCCTGTCGGAGAACGGGCTCGCCCCGCTGGGCGAGTTCCTGATCGGCGGCGGCGGCAGTGGTCGCGGCGGCGTGATCGGCGGGATGTCGTTCGGCGGCATGGGGTGGGGCGTCGCGGCGATATCGACGGGCCTCGACCGCTCGGCCGAGTTCACGATGGGCGCCGGCGGGTTCGATCTTGGTTTCGCCATCGGCGGCGACGAGAGCTCGGTCCTGACGATCGGCGCCGTGTTGGGTGGCGGGGCGTCAGCCCTGGAGTTGACAATCGCCGGCCCCGTGCCGCTTGACAGCGACCCACGCGGTGTCATTCCGACGCCGCTAACTCGAACGATCGGCCGCGCCTTCGCGTTCGTCCAGCCGTACGTCAGCATGGAAGCACAGATCGTGAGCTTCGTCGGGTTCGAAGTGCGGATCGGCTACCTCGTCCCGATCATCGGCTTCGACTTCGGCGATCTCCTGGGGATCCCGGCGCCGTCGCTCGACCTATCCGGACCGTTCGTGGGCGTGTCGATCGTCTTCGGCGGGATCGGCGGCGCTACGGAGTCGGGAGACGACGAGGGAGCCACAGCGCGGAGCGGCGGGTCGTTCAATCTCGGGACACGGAGCGGCGTGTCGATCGAGAACGGGGTGGGCAACATCGTCGTTTCGTCGTACGTCGTGGACACCACGCAAACGGACTTCCAGCGCATTGTTGAGTGGACGGCGGTGGCCAGCGCGGGCGACGCGGATAGCCTCAAGAAGCTCAGCGTGGAGACGGAGACGACGGCGGCGGGCGTCACGCTGCACACGGTGGGCGATGGGAAGGTCGACTACGCGTTGCGCGTTCCCGCAGGGACGAATCTTGACCTTGTGGATGGCGCCGGGCGGATCGAGGTGGCCGGCCACCTGGCGGCGCAGATCAGCGTCACGCTCGGTGCCGGTGAGGTTGCGCTCTCGAATCTCGTGGCGGAGGAACTGTCGCTCTCTCTCGGCGCGGGGAAAATCGGGCTGTCCGGTGTTGAGGCGACCGAACTCAAGGCGCACGTCGGGGCGGGAGAGATCTCGCTCGACTTGCCGCTCGGCGCCTCCGCGACGGTGTCCGCATCGGCCGGAATCGGCGACGTGGACGTTTCCGGCTTTCCGGGCATGACGGTGCGTTCGCACCGGCTCTTCTTCACGCGAAGCGTCAACGCGGTGCTGGGAGGCGGGTCGGCCGAAGTCTCGCTCGACGCGGGGATCGGCAGGATCGAGGTGCATCCGCAGGTGCCGTAGGCGGCAGTCCGCAATTCGGCTTCGCTGGATCGGTGACTGGAGGTCGCGGCATCGGCCGTCCGGCGTTGCTTCTCAACCCGCTGCCTTCTCACCTCCAGTGGGTACGCCAGCGCCTTCCGACGTGGCGCCTGCATTGCCCCCGTCACGGCGATCGATGGCGTGATCTCCGCCGCCGAGTGCGCGCACGGCACGGAGGCGAACGGCAAGACCTACCTGCAGTTCGTGACTCCTCGCGACTCCGGCGACTCCCGGATTAAGCCGCTCATCCCGGGACGTACGTGCAGGACTCTGAGCGCCTACCACGAGACGAACGACGGCTTCAGCGTGTGGCACAGCCAACGAGGCTCCGGCAGCATCATGCTCAGACCTCATACGGCGTTGAGGTGATTCCGGCTCTGGAACTTCGGGCTAGAGCGCGAGCCGATAGCCGAACCCACGAACCGTGAGAACGATCTCCGGCTTTGTGGCATCCGCCTCGATCTTCCGCCGGAGAAGATAGACGTACTTCTGCGCATCCTGGTCGGTTGCGTACGAGAGATGGCCCGCGACGCGCGACGGCTCCGTCCACAGGGAGCCGACAATTTCCTGGCTGGAGAAGACGCGGCCGGGAGCCGAGGCCAACAGGAAAAGCAGGGCGTACTCTTTCGGAGAAAGGCTCACGCTCCGCTCTCCGATCCGCACTTCCTTCCGCTCGTCGTCGATCACGAGACGCGTGTGGCCCAGTTCGGGGTGCATTCGCCGAAGCACGGAGCGAACCCGTGCGCGCACCTCGTCTTGTTCATACGGCTCCTGGATGACGTCGTCGGCGCCGAGATCGAGCGCGTGGACTCTGTCGCCAAGTCGCGCCAGGGATGTGATCGCAATGACGCCCGGGGCGCCGGCATGCTCGCCAAGCCACTCCAAGAGGCCCCAGCCGCCACGATGGGGACCCCGGATCGCCAGCTCCAACAGGACGAGGTCGGGCCGCAATGCGGAGATGCGATCGCGGGCTGCATCGTCGCATGACAAGGCGACGACGCGGTGGCCGTCGTCATGCAAGCCTTTGGCGAGAGAATCCTGCGGCTGCGAGTGACATAGGACGATCTGCGCGCGCTCCATGACCCTCTCCCCTCGTCCATCTACCCCGCGTCGTCGGGCGCGCGTTCTCGCCGCATGAACGTCGGCACATCAAGGTCCGCGTCGCACGGGACGCGCTGGCGCCGCACGTGGCGTTTCTCTTCCCGTACCACGGAATCCTCCGCCTGGAAACAAGCCGCGATGATCGTAATCTCCACCTCGCGGTCCCTGTCTGGCCGGACAACTGCACCAAAGATGAGGTCGCATTCCGTGGCGGCAGCCCGACGCACGTGATCGGCCGCCTGCGTAACCTCGCCCAACGTGAGGTCCTCCCCGCCGGTGACGTTCATGATCAGCTTTCTCGCGCCCCGGATCGAGTCCCCTTCGAGGAGTGGATTCGTGCTCGCTCCCTTGGCCGCCACCAGCGCCCTTCCCGGCCCAGCGGCTCGTCCCATCCCCATCATCGCCTCGCCGGCACCCGCCAATAAGCTGCGAATGTCGGCAAAATCGAGGTTGATGAGTCCGCGCACGGTAATGAGGTCGGAGATCCCCCGCACGCCCTGGTGGAGGATGCCGTCGGCGAGCTCGAATGCCTTAGTCATCGGCATCCCCTTGGCGGCCGTCTGGAGCAGACGGTCATTGGATACGACGATCAAGACGTCGGCCGCCGCGCGCAGTTCCCGGAGCCCCTTCTCGGCGTTGGCCGTCCTCGTCGCTCCCTCGAACGTGAACGGTCGAGTCACGACGCCGATCGTCAAGGCACCCTGCTCCCGCGCCACCTCGGCGATCACCGGAGCGGCTCCCGTTCCCGTGCCGCCGCCAAGACCTGCGGTGACAAACACGAGATCCGTCTCCCGCAACAGGTTGGCGATCTCCCAACGCGACTCCAACGCCGCCCGCCTGGCCTTCTCGAGATTCCCGCCCGTTCCACGCCCGCCGGTGATGTCGACGCCAAGCTGCAGCTGCTCCCGCACGGCCGTCGTCTGAAGGACCTGCCGGTCGGTGTCCACGGCGACGAGGCGCACCCCCACCAGGCGCTCCTCGCGCATTCTTGCCACCGCGTTCACGCCACCGTCGCCCACGCCAAGGACCACGATGCGGGCATTCGCGCCTCGATCCACGCCGCCGCCCTCCTTGGCTTGTTCGATGAGCGGGGGCTCCCCGATCACCACGTCGCGCCGACCGAGCACTCGTCCCACGGCTTCCTGCAGCTTGTCGAGTTTCCGTAGGCAGTACTCCTTCCTGAAGTCGCTGTCGACGGAGATGTAGAACCGTTCACCGTCATCTGCCACGGAAGGCGCATCGATGGGAAGACATGCCCGCAGGACGCGGTCCTCAATCCCATCACGGATCGCTCGCCACTGCTCTCGCAGAGAGCCCTCACTCGCCCCATCCCATCGCGTGCCGGCCATGGTTCTCTTCCTGTGGAGCCATTCTGTACGCGGATCGAGGGCAAGTCAACGCGAGGCGACTCCACCACGTCGCAGCTTTCGAACGGAGGGTCGCCGATCACGCAGCGCGAAGGGCGAAAAGATAAGCGGGAGCGCCGCTCCCGCTACACGAGTCTACAGCCGACTACTCGGCGGCCGTATGCTTCTGAGCCACAATCTCCATCCCGTTGTAGAAGCCGCAGTGCGGACACACGCGGTGAGGGAGCTTCGGCTCGTGGCAATGGGCGCAGTCCGTGGACGGCACAGGATCCATCTTCCGCCAATGGTTCCTGCGCATGCGCACCTTGGATCTCGAAGTTCGATATTTCGGTACAGCCATTTCTCCTCCTGAATGGAGACGCCGCTTGACTCCGGCGATACGATTGAAGCTTACCCTTCGGGATCGGAAGGCGCAAGCTCCAGCACGAGGGTGACCGGCCCGTCGTTGACCAACTCGACCGACATGTGCGCACCGAAACGTCCCACGGCGACGCGGGCGCCTTCGGCCTGAAGAGCTCGAACGAACGCGTTGAACACGGGCTCGGCGACCTCCGGCGGAGCTGCATGGGTGTAGCTCGGGCGGCGCCCCTTGCGCGTGTCCCCGTAGAGCGTGAACTGCGACACTGCCAGCACCTCGCCTTGAAGCTCGCGAAGCGACAGGTTCATTTTGCCCTCTGCGTCCGGGAACACGCGCAGATCGAGGATCTTCCGCGCCGCCCCCGCAAAGTCGAGGCGATCGTCCCCGCGGCCGACGCCGACCAGAAGAAGAAGCCCTGCGCCGATCGACCCCACCGGCTCCGCGCCGACACGGACCGCCGCCCGCTCGACCCTCTGCAGAACCACGCGCATGCCGCTACTCCAACTCCTGGAGCCGCTCGGAGAAATCGAGCAGCTTCTGCATCCCCTCGTCGCCGAGCGATGCGGCTCGCGAGAGGAGAACTTGCTCCATCCTCTCCCTCGTCATTTGTGCGCGGATGTTGCGATGAAACGCCTGTTCCACGAGACGTGGCGCGCGATGGTGCGCGCGCTCGTCGACGTAGTTCACCCGCCACTGCGGCAGTTGATTCAGAAGGCCTATCGCACTCTCCACCAGGTGCTTGATGTGTGGCTCTCGCGTCTCGAACACCCCATTGATGTGGTTCGCAAGGCGCTGGTTGTCGGTGAAGAAGACGACCGACTGCGGCTTGTAGGCGATCGCACGCCGGCAGCCCTCGATCAGGGCTCGGTACTCGGCGACCTCCGTCGTCGAACGGCCGATGAGCTCCGAGATCTCGTCCACGACGTTTCCGTGCGCGTCCGTCATCGCGATGCCGATGCCCGCTTCCCCGGGCTCCGCTCGCGCTCCTCCATCGACATACACGAAGAGCTTATCCATCCTGTGGGTCCACCAGGCTTCGAACCTGGGACCTACCGGTTATGAGCCGGCTGCTCTGCCTCTGAGCTATGGACCCGCCTACCCGACGGAATATACGTACGCATCTCGACTTCTGTCAAGCGGCTTCGCCGTCCCTTCTCTCCACGTTGTCCGGAACCTCGTTCAGGTCGAAGCCACAGGCTAGCAGAGGACCGAGAAGGTCCTCGGGCTCACGGAGCCACTGGCCCCACTTCCGTCCCATGTGCTCCGTCCACGAGTACGAGCAACGGCTGAATGCATCGGGGCGCCCATCTTCGAGAGGGATTGCACCCTCGCGGTAGTAGTCCTGCGCGAGGTATCCCTCGTCCATAACGGCCATCGCGGCGTCCACCTCCGCCTCGGAGAACACGGGGTATCGGTCCTCGAAAAGACCGAAGGAGAGAGGGTATCGCGGCCTCGGTCGCGGTGGCGCCGCTGGATACCCCATGGCAAGCTGAACGACTGGGAACACGCGCTTCGGAAGCCCATACTCCTCCGCAATGCGGTCGGCAACGAACGGAGCGGCTCCGAGGTAGCAACTCCCGAGTCCCAAAGCCTCCCCAGCGATCACAAGGTTCTGCGCCATGTACGCCGCATCCTGAATGGCGAACAGGAGGATCGCTGCATCGCTCGTCACCCGCTTCCATCCACGGCGCGCGAGGACGAGCTCCAGTCGATGCACGTCCGCGCAGACGGTGAAGAGGAGAGGGGCGTGGAACGGGTTCTTCTCTCGATCCCGGCGCAGGAGGAGGCTTCCCAGTTGCGCGGCGAACGGCGCCTGCTGACCGGCCCGGACGATGGTCTCGACGGTCTCGTCCGACGGCGCTTTGTCCGTGTACTCCCGCACCGACGCGCGGCGCATCAAGACATCGATCATCGGGTTTGAATCCATCGATTCACCTCGCACCGGACCGTTCGGAAGGAGACACTCGGCGCGACGCAGCATAGCTGCTTTCGCCTGAGATCGCGACCGGCTATGCTCCCCCACAGCGCCGGAGACACGGCGCACTGGGGGGGCGATGGAGAAACTGCTTGAGAGCACTGTGCGCCAATCGTCGGGCTGGATCGAGGCCCGCTTCCAGGAGCGGCGCAGCCTCATCCTCTCGGTCCGCAACGGTCACTTCGATCAGTGCTCAAGCGTTCGTGCTTCCGGCGCGGGCCTTCGTGCGCTCGTCGGCGGAGCCTTCGGATTCGCCAGCACGACCGATCTGTCCGAGCGAGGCCTCCGCTATGCGGTGTCCGCGGCCAGCGCGTTGGCCGACGCCACATCCCGCGGCAAGACGGGCCAGCTCGTGCGGCTCGCGCCGGCTCCTCCTACGCGCGGAACGTTCGCGGTCGCCACGAACGACCCGCTCGACGCGCACACGCTCGAGGAGAAGATCGACCTCGTCCTCCGCATCGACGAGCGGATCCGCCGCGCGTCGCCCAAGATCACGTCCTCGTCCGTGACGTACGAGGAGACGCTCGAAGAGAGGATCGTGGCCACAACGGAGGGCACCCTGGCCCGCGTCCTCGACATGAAGCCGAGCCTGCGCGTCCTCGCGGTCGCCGCGGCGGGTGGAGAGCAGTCGATGGGCCTCGAAACCGTCGGCGTGACCGGCGGGTGGGCGGAGCTTCTCGCACGGCGCTCCCCAGACGAGCTCGTCGCGGAGGCGGTTCGCATCGCCGTCGACCAACTCTCCGCTCCGCATGCACCCGGGGGCCTAGCGACCGTGGTACTGGATCCCGAACTGGTGGGGATTCTGTGCCATGAAGCCATTGGGCACACGGTCGAGGCGGACATCGTCCTCGGCGGCGCGATCACGGCGGGGAAGCTGGGAACGCGCATCGCATCCGAACTCGTCACGATGTGCGACTCCGGGTGCCCGCCGTACGCGCCTCACCCCGTCGGCCTCGTGCCGGTCGACGATGAGGGCGTGCGCGCCGGCCGCACGGTGCTCGTCGAGCGCGGAGTTCTCCGTTCCTTCCTGCACAATCGCGAGACGGCAGCCTTCTTCGGCGTCTCGCCCACGGGCAACGCGCGGGCATTCCTCTACAGCGACGAGCCGATCATCCGAATGACGAACACGTACATCGAACCCGGCGACACCCCGGTCGAGGCTCTGCTCGCGGGAGTCGAGGACGGGTACTACCTTCGCGGTTTCGCGATGAGCGGCCAGGCGGACTCGAACGCCGAGTTCATGTTCGGAGTCCGCGAAGCCCGCCGCATCGAACGCGGGAAGGTGGGCGGCATGCTCCGCGGAGTCACCATCTCGGGGAACGCGTTTCACGTGCTCGAGTCGATCGACGGCCTGGGTAACGATTTCGCGTGGGAGAATGGCGCCGGCGCCTGCGGCAAGGGACAGCCAGCGAAGGTCGACGCCGGAGGACCTCACGTCCGGTGCCGGATCACCCTGGGGGGACGGCAAGCATGATGGATGAGCTGCTCGAGAGGTGTCGCGAGGGTTGCGAGGTGTCCAGAAAGCTCGGGGCAACCGACGTCGAGGTTGTCGCACACTTCGCTGAGGAGATCTCGGTCACCATCGAGAAGCACGACCTGCAGATCGCTCGCTCGAGTCACGAGTCGACGTTCGGAATCCGCGTCCTGGTCGGAGACCGACTCGGCTTCGCCAGCACGAACGCGACGCGCGATCTGTCCGACGCCTGCCGTGATGCCATCACCTTGGCCAGAGCCACACCGGGGGATCCACACAACCGCTTCCCTGACCCCCAACGCCTCCCCGCGGTCCAGGACCTCCTCGACGAGCACGCGCCGGAGTTCTCCGCGAAGGATGCGGTCGATTGTGCGTCCAGGATGCTGCGCGTCGCGGAAGCCGCCGATCGCCGGGTAGTCGTCGGAGACGGAGCTTTCTCGTCCTTGCGGACCACGCGAGCAGTCGCGAACACGCTCGGCGTGGCGGCGTCCGAGGGAGCAAGCCTCTTCACGCACCACGTTCTCGTCACGGCCAAGGAAGATGAGCGGGTGTCGAGCATGGACTTCCAATTCGGCGCCTGCCGTCACGCGAGGGACATCGACGTCGCGCCTGCGGTAGTTCTCGCATGCCGCAACGCCATCGACTCGCTGGGGTCCACGCCCGGGGAGACGTTTCAGGGGGTCGTCATCCTATCACCCAACGCCGTGCTCGACATCGTCGTCGCGCCGCTTCTCTTCCAGACCAACGCGCGCAACGTGCTGCGGGGGCTCTCGCGGTGGCGAGACCGCCTCGGACATCCCGTCGCGTCGCCTGCGCTCTCGGTCGTGGACGACGGAACGCGTCCGGGAGGAGTGGCGAGCTCTTCGTTCGATCGCGAGGGCGTGCCTCACGCGCCCCTGCCCCTCGTCGAGCGCGGCCGCCTCGTCTCTTTCCTCCACAACACGTACTCCAGCTCCGCGCTCGGCGCGCCCAACACCGGCCACGCCGCAGGATCCGCGAGCTCTGTCCCCATGATCGGCCCGACGAATCTCACGCTCGCCCCAGGCACGGCGTCCCTCGAGGAGCTGGTCGCAGACACGGATCAGGGCTTGCTGGTGGGACGATTCTCGGGAAACGTCGACCCGATCTCCGGCGACTTCTCGGGCGTCGCGAAGGCGGCGCATCTCCTTCGCCATGGAAGGCGCGTCCACCCGGTAGCGGGGACGCTCGTCGCCGGAAACGCCTTCGACGCGCTCTGCGCGATCCTCGACGTCTCGAGCGACACCCAGCAGGTCTTCGGATTCACCCTTCCCTACTTGCGGATCGGCGGAGTCTCGGTCACGGCCGGGTAGAGGCTACGCAGCGCCCTCCGCGATCGCAGCCGGCAGGGACTGCTCGGCTTCGACGATGCGGAATCCCGCCTCTATGCGTGCCAGGTCTGATTCGACGCGTGCCGGAAGCGCGAGTCCGGGAGCGAAGCGAACGAGTAGGACCCGCGCCCGCTCGCCCTGCAGTAGGATGACGGCGCGCCCCGTGCGCCCCTCCGCATCCGGTGCGAACGAGACAACGCCCCCCTCCCACCCCGAGGGTAGCGGCCCGGCCTGGAGTACGCCCGGCCGCTCGCAGGAAGAGCACGGATCTACATCTCCCCAGGCCGCGGCGAGCGCGCTCTCGACCGTGGCACCGGAGACGGCCAGGACCCACGCCTCGATGCCCGCGATCGGCGATACCAAGGCGGCCACGCCATCGAGGGTCCTGACGCTCCAGCCGACCGGCAAAGGAAGAGCAAACCCGATCTGCTCGTCGACGGTCTCGGCGTCACCCGGCAGGGCCACCCCGGTCAAGCCGCCACTCTGAAAGTAGGCCACCGAGTAGGCGAAAAGGATGATGCCAATCCAGATCCCAACCAGCAGCGCCGCGTTCTTCATGCCTGCACCTCCCGAGCCGCCCTCGTCCCCCAGATTTCGATCTGCTCTTCTCCAGCATTCTAGGGGCAGCGCCCGCGGCGGCCAAGCCCCTTGACGAAGGTTCGGCGGGCGAGCGTCGAGTTGCCTTGCCCGAACCGTGTGCCTACAATCAGTCGCGGGTGAGCGAGATGAAAAGGGTACCGGATCTGTTGACGTTGTCTCGGGGCGTTATCGCGGTGGCCGTCTTCTCGTTGGGATTCCTCGGAAAGCCTGCCCTGGAAGCCGTCATCCTCCTGACGATGATCGGGTGGACAACCGACATCTTCGACGGCCGCCTCGCTCGGAAGCTCAACAAGCCGCCCACGTGGGTCGGAGAGCAGGAGTTCACCTTCGACATGATGATGGTCTTCTCCGCTCTCTGCTACCTTACGATGTCCGACTTCGTGCCGCTTCTGCCCGCTCTGGTCTACGTCATGGTCGCCGCGGCATGCATCGCCTACTCCCGGTCGAAGTCCGTGACCATGTCGTTCGCTTTCCCCGTCGTCGCCCTGCCGCTCGTTGTCGCCTACTACGAGGCGCCGCGCGCCGCCCTTCTCTACGGGATCTGGATCGTCGCGGCGCTCTTGCTCGACTGGTCGCGGTTCAAGGGCGTCGTGTTGGAGTTCATCGGCAACGCCCGCAGGATCGGGCGACACTAGAGGAGGCGGCCGGGCTGGGCCTTGCCAAGATGCGCGTAGGCGCGGTCCGTCGCGACGCGGCCCTGCGGCGTCCGCTGAATGAACCCCTCCTGCAGAAGGAACGGCTCGACGACATCGGTGATCGTGTCCTTCTCCTCGGAAAGCGAGGCCGCGAGGGTATCGAGGCCCACCGGCCCTCCGCCAAACTTCTCTACCAGAGCGCACAGCACGAGCCGGTCGAGATCATCGAGGCCGACGTCATCGATTCTCAGCATGTCGAGAGCCCGCCGGGCGGTATCCACGTCGATGCGCCCCTCGCCCCGGACTTCCGCGTAGTCGCGCGTCCTCCGCAGCAGCCGATTGGCAATGCGCGGTGTTCCTCTGGCTCGTTTCGCCAACTCGTCGGCTCCCTCGGAAGTGATCGCAATTCCAAGAAGCCTCCCCGATCGCACAACAATCTCGGTCAATTCGCGATGCGTATAGAAGCCGAGTCGGAACGATACCTCGAATCGGTCGCGCATCGGCGCGGAGATGAGGCCGGCGCGCGTCGTTGCGCCGATGAGCGTGAAGGCGGGAAGATCGATGCGGAGAGACTGCGCGTTGGGTCCCTCGCCGAGGACAATGTCGATCTTCCCATCCTCCATCGCCGGGTACAGGATCTCCTCGACGTTGCGGCGAAGTCGATGGACCTCGTCGATGAAGAAGACGTCGCGCGGGTGAAGATTCGTCAGGATGGCGGCGAGATCGCCCGCCTTCTCGATCGCGGGGCCGGAGCTGACGCGGAAGCCGACGCCCATCTCCGCGGCAATGATCTGCGCCAGCGTCGTCTTCCCGAGGCCCGGAGGACCGGAGAGCAGCACGTGGTCGAGCCGCTCGTCGCGTCGCCGCGCGGCCTCGATGTAGATGCGGAGCTTCTCCTTGACGTCTTCCTGCCCGACGAACTCCTCGAGCGCGCGAGGCCGCAATGTCGTGAACGCCGAATCCTCTTCGAGTCTCGCCCCAGCCAGGTGCTCCGTCCTCATCTCGGCCGCATTCTACGAGGGAGACGTTCGGCTCTCCAACTCGCGGGTGCGATCTCGGGGGGGGCGCAGTACGATCGCAGCGGAGCGTGAGAGGCCCATGACTCGTGACGTGGTCACCATCGGGACGTTCGACGGAGTGCATTGCGGACACCAGAGCGTGCTCGCCGCAGCCCGCGCGACAACCGTTGCGCACGGCGGGAAGTGCATCGCGTACACGTTCGACGTCCCGCCGCGCGCCATCACCGGGGAAGAGGAGCCGCGTCTGCTCCTCCCTCCATCGACGAAGCGCCTCCTGCTCAAGAGGTGGGTTGACCGGGTCCTCGAGGCCCCGTTCCACAAGCTGCGCGAACTCGGACCGAGAGCCTTCGTCAGCGAAGTGCTGGCCGGCGAGTTGGCGGCGGGAGCCATCGTCGTCGGGGAGTCGTTCCGGTTCGGCCAAGGCCGAACGGGCGACGTCTCCCTTCTCGCCAAGCTCGCCTGCGACGCGGGCCTAGAACTCACCGTGGTCCCAGCGCTCACGATCGGTGACGAACCGGTCAGCAGCACCCGGATCCGTCGCCTCTTGCAGGCAGGCGACATTGCCCGGGCAACGTCCCTTCTCGGCCGGCCTCCCCTTCTGCTCGGCACGGTCGTGCCGGGCGACGGAATCGGCCGCACGCTCGGCTTTCCCACCGCGAACCTGGGCCTCGATCCACGCGTCTTGCTCCCACGGCACGGAATCTACCTCTCTCGCGCATTCGGCACCGGCATCCGCTCGGAGGCTCTGACCTACGTCGGCTCCCGTCCGACGATGTCCGAGTCTCCCGTGCGTTGCGAGGTCCACTTGCTCGAGGACCCTCGCCGTGACGTTCGGGGTGAGACGATCGAGGTGCACCTCCACGCCTTTCTCCGGGCCGACCGTGCGTTCGCCACGCTGGATGATCTCCGCCAACAGATGAGCCGCGACCTTGAAGCGGCGAGACTCGCGGCAGACGCCTTTCCTGACCGCAGCGACCCGGAACCGTTCGGCGGTTGAAACGCCGCCGCGGCTCACCTACCATAGCTGCGGCATGCTGGTTCTCGGCTTGGATACGTCGGAGTCACCGGGCAGTGTCGCCCTTCTCGAAGAGGCGAGTCTCGCGGTCGAGCGTGTGCTGCCTGAGCCTTTGCGGCATGCGGAGTGTCTTCTCCCGACGGTAGAAGCGCTCCTCGCGGAGTGCGGCCGTACGCGGGATGACGTCGGACGGATCTGCGTCAACCTCGGCCCCGGCTCCTTCACGGGCCTTCGGATCGGTCTGGCGACCGCAAAGGGCATGAGCCAAGCGCGGAGGATCGCCCTGATCGGCGTCGATGGCACGGTGGCGTATCGCCAGCGTGCCGTCGGAGAGCGACGCATCTGCGTCGCGATCGCTAGCCGACGGGACCTTGTGTACGCGCGGTGGTTCTCCGGTGAGCGGCCGCGGAGTGAGACGGTCATGCTGCGCGAGGCAGACCTCGTAGAGAGGCTTCGTGCGGAGGAGCGCCCGCTGTGCATAATCGGGAGCGCAGCGCGTCGCCTCGTCGACCACATGGCCGACTCGCCGTGCGTGGTTCTCGGACCTGCAGAGGCCTTGGGTCCCTCGGCGCTCGCTGTGGCGAGGATCGGCGCCCTGCTCCGCGAGGGACGCATGCATGAGCTGGAGCCGATATACGTGGAGCCGATCTTGGCGTAGATGTGAGAACGAGAGGTGAGTGGAGATGTCGAGAGTCTGCAGCGTTTGTGGCAAGCGCCCCCTCGCGGGGAACATGGTGAGCCACTCGATGAGGCACACGCGGCGCGTGCGTGCCCCCAACCTCCAGCGAGTGCACGCGATCGTCGAGGGACGGCGGGCGTGGATTCGCGTGTGCACGCGGTGCATCAAGTCCGGACACGTCACGAAGGCTGCGTAGCGCAGACGACGTGAGCAGTGCGCGGCAAGTCGAGGAAGGGAGCCCGTTGAACGAGAAGGCAACCACGGTGTTCGGCGAGGTGGTCTCCATCGGCGGTGAGGAGATCCAGGTTCGCCTCGACACTGACGAGCTTGCCATCCTTCATGACGGCGGCGAGCAGTCCCCCCATGTCGGATATCGCGGCGAGTTCACCGTGGAAGGTCATTCGCCCGACGGGCGGACGGTGGTCTCTCCAGCTCGGTCAGTGGCCAACACAGAGGGCGCCACGGCGTTTGACCTTGAGTTCGACCGCCTCCATAGCGCGCTAGCCGGGCGTCGGGCCGGCCAGCGATTGCGAGATCCAAGCCCCACCTTACATTCCCTGCAGGAGGAGCAAATCCGCGGTTGGGTTGACCGAGCGGGAACCGCGCTGAGCCAGCTGCGGAAGCATCGCGCGAAACGATTGAGCGAGCAAGTCAACGACGAGTCCTAGGAGGTTTCATGCCCCGTGGAGTTGTGGTCGTCGACGGTGAGCGCTGCAAGGGGTGCGGGCTGTGCATCGCCGCCTGCCCGCAGAAGGTCCTCGCCTTTTCCGGCAGTCTCAACAAGAGCGGCTACGACGTCGTTCACATGCAGAATCCAGATGCCTGCGTCGGGTGCGCTTTCTGTGCTCTCACGTGCCCGGACATTGCTCTTTCGGTTTATCGAGAGAAGCCCTCGGCCTAAGGAGTTGACATGCGAGAACGCTACCTCTTGCGCGGAAACGAGGCCATCGCGGAGTCGGCCATCCGTGCCGGTTGCCAGTGCTACTTCGCCTACCCCATCACTCCCCAGGGCGAGCTCGTCGAGCACATGGCGCGCAATATGCCCCGCCTCGGACGAACATTCATCCAGGCGGAGAGCGAAGTGGCAGCCATCAACATGGTGTACGGAGCGGCGGCGGCCGGAGTGCGCACGATGACGTCGTCCTCCTCGCCGGGGATCTCGCTCAAGTTGGAGGGGATCTCGTATCTCGCTGGGGCGAACCTGCCCGCCGTGATCGTCAACGTCGTCCGCGGCGGTCCGGGACTAGGCAACATCGCGCCTTCACAGTGCGACTACTTCCAGGCAGTCAAAGGGGGGGGGCACGGCGACTACCACATGATCGTCCTCGGCCCGTCCACCGTGCCGGAGGCGGGGGAACTGACGATGCTCGCCTTTGACCTGGCCGACCGATATCGGACCCCGGTCATGATCCTTGCCGACGGGCTGCTCGGCCAGATGATGGAGCCGGTGGAGTTGCCCGCGCCGATCGACATGGCGAGCCTCCCGGCCAAAGAGTGGGCCGCGACCGGCGCGCGAGGCCGGGAACCCAACATCATCCTGAGCTTCGACCTCTCCCCCGACAACCTGAAGAAGATGAACCTCGCGCTTCAGGCCAAGTACGCGGAGATCCGCAAGAACGAGGTCCGCTACGAGGAGACGGCGACAGAGGACGCGGACATCGTCATTGCCGCCTATGGAAGCACCGCGCGAATCGCGAAAACCGTCGTCCGCATGGCGCGGGCTGAGGGCATCCGCCTCGGCCTGTTCCGTCCAATCACCCTGTGGCCCTACCCGTACGAGCCGTTGCGCGCGCTCGCCGACCGGGTCGACACCGTGCTGACCGTCGAGATGAGTGCGGGCCAGATGTGGGAAGACGTCTGTCTCGCCGTGGCTGAGCGGGCGAAAACCCCGTTCTACGGAGAGATGGGCGGCATCGTTCCGACGCCAAGAGGGATCCTGACCGAGGTGAGAAAGCATGCCCGTTGACACCACTCGCATGGCGAAGGTCTTCGGTCGACCGGAGAGTCTGACCCAGGCCCGCTCGACGTATTGCCCCGGCTGCCACCACGGAATCATCACGCGGATCATCGGTCAGACGCTGGATGAGCTCGGCATCGCCGAGCGGACCATCGGCATCGCTCCCGTCGGCTGCTCGGTGTTTGCGTACCTGTGGTACCGCTGCGACGCTCTCCAGGCGGCTCACGGGCGAGCGAGCGCCGTCGCCACGGGCGTGAAGCGGGCGCGGCCAGATCTCATCGTGTTCTCCTATCAGGGCGATGGCGACTTCGCAAGCATTGGGACGGCCGAATCGATCCACGCCGCGAACCGCGGCGAGAACATCACGGTCCTTTTCGTCAACAATCAGATCTACGGCATGACCGGCGGCGAGATGGCCCCGACGACGCTCGTCGGCCAACACACGGCGACGACGCCTGACGGCAGAGACCCCGCCACGACCGGGTATCCGATCCGCTTCTCGGAACTCATCG
>Ga0247842_10002277_pt1 | contig 28980 bp, 38 predicted proteins | sample LaCruzMarch2015__3_FD_192411 | JGI IMG/M metagenome (GOLD analysis project Ga0247842, IMG submission 192411) | Freshwater microbial communities from meromictic Lake La Cruz, Castile-La Mancha, Spain - LaCruzMarch2015_19m | ecosystem: Environmental > Aquatic > Freshwater > Lake | place: Spain...
AACGAGCGCATCAGGGTGAGCGGCAACTATGCCGGTTACATCATGCGCATGGCCAGGGTACGCAAGGAACAGGGCGAGATCAGAGAGCGCAGGATAAAATTCCTGAATCAGCTTGAAGATCACAGGGCCGAGCAGCAAATGCAGCTTTTTGAGAAAGGAGGTGAACAATGATCATCAAGGGTAAACGAGGATTGAAAGTTGAGACCATCGAGTATGAATGCGAGGAGATACTGAGTCGCATCACCGCGCTTACCAGCTTGCTGAAGGCTGCTGACCGATCGAGGGTAAGCGACGACGACATGTTCTGGGTTCTGAGCATGATCGAGGAGCATATTCCGGACCGTGACCTGGTGATCAGCAATTGATCATTCCTGATTATAAAGGAAAGACCCTGCCGGAAGGTGGGGTTTTTTGTTAGTGTCTAACTTTAAATTTTCTTTCCCTTGGCCTTATGGGTGTCCCCTTTTTCTTCTGTTTCTTTTGTTCCAAAAACAAGGTTGAATGATGTGCTTGTGCGAGGCTGAAAACGTTAATTACCATATCCAATACAGATAGTAAGGAGATGAAAACAAGGAATAGAATCAAGAAGAGAAAAAGTATATTAAACACAAATGCCTGACTGGCAGAAATCGCTATATTGACAGAAATAACAAGGTGATATATAAATGAAACCAGAAGAGTAAAAGTTAAAATTGAAAGACTCATTGCAAAAACAAAACTATAGGATTGGTAAAGTGATTTCCCAGTTGATAGTGGTTTTGATGCTTTTAATAAAAATTCTTTATTTCCAAACCCAATGATTATAGCGAACCCACCGAGGATGAAACCGATGAGGTTAGGGAAAACCGTTAATGCATCCTGCACAATAATATCTATCATCTTATATAAATCCCTATTTAGCAAGGTGCAGAGGAGTACTATAGAAATCGATAAAAGAATTCCAATGCACAAATTACGTTTGGCTTTTTTGTAGGGATACTGAAAGAATAACGTTTTCCATCCCCCACCATGAAGCTTTAAGAACTCTTCTCTTGTCATTGTCTGAATAATTGCATTATTTTATTAAATACAGCTTGAGGTTTAAGATCAACATCCTCAAAGGTGAAATGCACCCGCCTTGGATATTCACTTGTCTCAATCTTTCTTTTTATGTCATGAGCATCAACAATATTAGCTTTCACTTTGCCATTACTTTGTGCAAGTTTCAATGTGCCCAATAAAAATTTACTGTCCATCGACAATGATTTATGATGGTCAGGTGTCAGGATTATTTTTGCTTTTCCTGCCTGCATCTCCTTAAATTCCCGGTCAGCAAATTCCTCCTCCTTGTCAACAAGGTCATCGTTTGTATAGGATATATCGATTTCAAGGTTAAGAATACGGTTAGCGTGTATAATTTCTTCGATTGCATTAATTTCAGTCTCTACCTCAATATTTAATTCCTCATCAGATTCAATTATTTTGGGGAGTGCATATTCAAGATACTTTACCACATTTTTAACAGAAAATCCACGTTCCGGTTCAATACAAAACCGGTGAGCAGAAGGAATAAAGTAGTAACTTGTCTCTTTTAAGTTTGGGAAAATGTTGTCAGGTATTTCATAGACTACAGGCTCCATTTGTTCGAGATTCAGCCAATTTTGTCCCTCAATTTTCGTAAAACTCGAAAATTTTCCATAGAGGTATGGTACGTCATTTTGAGTTCCTTTGAATTGAGTCCTGATGATATAATGAGTATCTCCATAAATCCTTCCTGGGATTTTTGAATGAAACAATTTTTCAAAAACATCGATGTAAGCATCATCACCGCTTCTGTTAGTTGAGCGCAACTTAACATTAACTACAAACAGATTAGATTCAGTTTTAGATTTACGTGGCATACTGTGTGTTTTAGGAATACACACAAAAGTATAAAATATTACACCGATCAGAAAAAAATGTTTCATGGTCAATTATGTCCTGGGGTGAAGTGTTACATTATACCTGGGTGTAACCTCCACCTCGGTCATGTCGCGCACGGCTGACATGTCGGTTACTTTAGCCTGGTACACTTCGGTTTCAAGGATCATCTCCTCGTGGTCATGGTTGGGCAGGGTTTGAACACGCACGAACGGGCCGCTGTAGGCGGTATGCCAGCCATGCAGGCAGAGGTTTACGGCATCGGGCAGGTCAAGGTATGCCAGGGCGACGCTCTGATCGGCTGAAGCGTCCCGGGCTGAGGCCTTGGTTTTGTGCACCAGATGTAGATGTACCTGGATGTCGGCCTCCTGGACTCCGGCGCTGAGTTCCCTCCAGGTGATGGGTTTGAATTCTATGAACACGGCCGGGAATTTGAATGGCCGCTCCTTGGCCATGAACTCAACCTGTTTGTTCCAGATGTCGAAATGCTGAATGGTCCCATTGAACACTTTGGTGGTAACGTCGTCGCCAGTGGTGACTTCAATGGTGACGCCGATCTTCTTGAGCTGAGTGATCAGGTCGGTATATAGGGTCTTTCTCATGACATGATGCGTTTGATGTTTGTTAATAGTACCTGTTTAATGCCGGTTGTCATATCGCTGCTGTTACCTATGTACTGTCGCTTAGGGATGACAACGGTTAATTTTGTTTTGCGGGTTAGCGCCATGCCCATGTACATCGGATTCTTGGTTTTAAGGTACATGGCCCTGGCCCAGGCCCGGCTTTTGGGCGTTACCGAAGGATGCGTTTCGCCCCCTTCGTTGTGGATCCTGGCATAAGGTTTCAGGCTTCCGCCGGCACGCACGATGACCGATCGTGGCCCCATCTTCTGGTAGTGGATCGTATCGACCAGTCCATTGCTGTTTTTGCTTCTCAAAGCAGGATATCCGTTATCAATTTTCTTTCGTGGCCAGGGATTAAACGAACCATCGCGCCAACCCTGCTCCTCGAATCGCTGCTTTGAGAACTTCACGGCCTCGGTACCCACGATATCGGGCATCCGGTCGAAGAACCTCTCGAGGGTTTCAAGTCTTCTGGTCACGTCTTCCTTAATGGGCATTTAAACAATTTTTAAAGGATGTGTATCAAATGTTTAAATCTGTCGTATATTTGCAGTGGCGGGAAGAAATTCCTGCTGCTACACAAGAGGCGGTCGGTGTTTATCACTGATCGCCTTTTGTGGTTTTAAACATATCCCTGAAAGAACCATTTTTCAGCTTTCCCCAGGTGATATCAGGGTATAAACAGTTTTTCCAGATCAGCTGTATGCGACGGACAGATCCTTTCAGGACTGTATCTTTCATTGCATCCAATCCATTAATAATATCCTGCAATTTATGTTCATCGCTGAGATGGATCAGTACATTTTCAGCCTTTTGATTCGCTGCTACTTTTATTGAATTTCGGATAGCTGCGAAACCATTCTTTGTGATGGGCGACTTGATTTCCCATAATGAGTTGCTCTTATCCAGTCGGATCACGTCGGGGTAGTGCTCTCCTGGGATATTATAGACCGCAAGCATTCTTACTCTTTCATTTTGCTCGGCCAGGAATTTACAGGTTGCAAAGTTCGACTTCAGGTCGCTCTTGGGTGTAGTGGCGTGCTGATCAACCCATCCCTTGCCATGAGAATCGTACACCCTGGTGTATTGATGCTGCCCCATGTTTTCGGCATCGGCCATGGAGGCTGATGGCACACCTTCCCAGTAAGGATGGTTTTTTGAAAAAACCGTGCCGGTCTTGGCATGGTTAACGTTAAATCCTTGTTTTACCATTCGGTCATATTCACTTTGACCGGTTTTCTCGTTAACAATTGTTTTCTTCAGCTCTTCGATTGCCTCTTGCCCCCGGGTTTCAGGTGGGGGATCGTCGCTCACCGGGTCGACCCAGCATCTGCAGTTCCATCCGTTGGGAGGATAGATCTGGTCCCACACCGGATCGGAGGCAGCGAAGATTTTGTTATGAAGCTCCCGGTGAGCCTCACGCACGTGGCCATCGGCCCGGGTGCGATACTGCCACGAAGGGTAGATGTCCTTCAGGCCTGCCATACGATTGTAGTCGGCGATGCGGGTAGCGGTTACCTGAGCCTGGTTGTATTCGGTTCGCAGGTAGTTGCCATGAAATTCATTCCCGAGTTTGGCCGCCTGGAGTTTGAAATCGTCAAACGACCTGAGCTTTCCCTGGTCGTCTCTGAGCTGCCGGGAGAGCTGAACGATCTCCTGAAAGTTCTTTGCTGCCGAGAAACGGTAAACGTTGCGCTCCAGTGCCTTTATTTTCTGAGCGTCGTCCGTAGCGTAGTCTATTGCCCGATCGTCGATCTTAAGGCCACGTTTGACCGCATCCATGTAAATTAGGCCGGTTGTCCTGGTCAGATCTGTGTCGACTTTACCTGCAGGGATCTTTTTCTCATAAACTTTAGCGATCAGGGCAGACCACTGGCGGGAGAGTTTACCCATGAGCTTTTTATCCGACGGATCATCGGCCAGCTTAACTTCAGCTGCCCCTTTGATATGATACAGTCGATCGAGCACACTCTTGCGCATGCCCCCGCGTGGGGGGCTTAGTCGAAAAAATTGGATGCTCCGGAGGATTGTTTTTTGCCGGTGATAGGCATGTTGTATTTCTCGGCGAAGTAAGCAGGATCCACCTCGTAATTGGTCAGCATCAGGTCGTCGATGGCCAGCTGCTCCTCAGGGGTATATTCGATAGATTCATCCCAGTCGAACTGATGTCCAACGAATTTGAATCCATGAATGCCAAGAAAAGGAAGCAGCTTTCCGTTAACCAGGTCACGCACAAAGTCGGAATCCTGATCGCACAGGTCGCGAAATCCCCGTTCGTGTACTTCGCCCTGCGACTTGCTGGATCCGTCATCCATGGTCATGGTGCTGCCGGTGATAAGTTTACTCATCTCTGAGTTACACGTAATGATGCGTTTGTCGTATACATTGTATGCATCTCCCCGGGTGGTTTCCTTGATATCGATGGTAGTGCCGTCGGGAAAGAGTCCCCAAGCTGCGGCCCCCATCTCATCGAGCATGGTTTCGATCTTGCCTCGTTCCTTCGGATCACGGGAGGTGGTTGTCCCGATTCGGATCGGCATTCCGAATATCTCTCCGAACTGATCCCAGTAGGCGGCCATGTTCTTTTTGCTGATGGCATGAGGACATGCTTTAAGCAGGAGTCCAAGGTTTTTGCGATCCCCCACGCCAATACTCCAGTCACTGAAAGGAGGCATGGTAAAATCATAACCTTTTTTCCACTCATCCATTGGGTCGCGAATGATGCGATTATACTCGGGAACTACATGTTCGCGGGGAACCAGCTTGATTTCTTCAAACATGGGGATCCCGGTAATGGGATCATTAATAAGGTTACCGAATTCGATGAGCGAAAAACCATAATAAATTGAGTCCAGAGACAGGTTCACGAACTGTTTGAACCATGATGTTTCGAGGATCTGTGTAAGGTCAGGATTTTCGGCCTTTGTTTTGGCGTTGACGATCTTGAAGCTCTTGCGCAGGGTCTGTATCTTACGGTTGCCAATGGCTCCGCTCAGGTGACTGTCAATCTCCGTATCAACATAGATATCCAGAAGCCGGCTGCGGCGGGGGTTCTCAACGTTGATGGCCAGCTGCCATGCAGTGCGCCAGAAGTCGATATCCTTCTTTGTGAGGGTTCGGGTTTTAATGGCCAGGTCGATAAGGATCTGTGTGGCCTTGGCTACGGATTTCTTATCGGCCAGGGTGTAGGTGTTGAACCCGATGGTTTTGGTTTGTGTTCTGGGTGCCATGTTGTATAGGGATTACCAATCGTATTTCTGACGAGTTTGAGATCCCCAGTTGCAAGGCAGGGGATCGGCCTGATCGGCTGCGGGTGATGGCAGGACCGGGGTGATGTTGCCCTTGGCTACTTCGCTGAGCCACTTCAGGGCATCTTCGTAACGGAGGCGGCGGTTTTCTAATCCCATGCGACCGGGCAGCTGGGAATGCATGTGATAAAGTGCTATATCCATCATACGCATGATGATCTCGCTGGAGCGGTCTTGCTCAGTAGCAGAGAAAATGGCGTCGCAGTCGAAACGCTGGTTAAGATAACCCGTCATCTGGTCCTGAGCCATCGTTTCGGCAAGCGATCGGGCAGCGCTGTCGCTCTGATCAACGATGTCCAAGTCGTCGGGTGTGATCAGGGTTTTATAATCATCTTCGGTTAGGAATGCCATGTTACCAGGTTTTAGAATGTTTGCGTTTTCCGATCGATGCTCCGCAGTTTTCCATGCGTACACGTTTTTGTAGGATCCAGATGGCCCCCTCGTCGGCATCGGGTCCATCGTCGTTGATCGAACTTCCCTTTTCAAAGGCCAGGGTCTGTTCAACGCCCATAATCATGTGAGCTGAAGTACGGCAAGCCATGTTATAAGTCACATAGCCACGCTCCCACAGCGGAGCAATGGCCTGGATGCGCATGAACTTGTCGGGTTTCTGCCGTTTGTCGCCACGAATCGGCAGGAAGTATCCCCTCACCCGGGCTTCGTTCTCGAAATCTTCAAAGAACATGTCCTGTAGAAATACCTCCTCCATGTAAAAGTCAACAGAAACTTCATCAGGTATGCTCTCGTAAAAGTCGAACATCCACTTCACGGCCTCGGTGATGGTGCACTGTTTAACGAAGGCATCAATATTAAACAGCCTCAGGCCGATTTTGCCCCAAACCTTTATGGCTTTGAAGTCGTTGGTGGTCTTGGGTTTGTACGATGGATCAAAATAGGCGACGATATGCTCCATTTGTTTGAGCGGAGGGATCTTGTCCCAGTGGATCCATTCATTCTTAAAGATCTTCCCGATCACTGCAGCCCTGTGGAAGTATTCGCGGCCGGCCAGGTAAAATCCCATTCGGCGAAACCTTATCTGGAGTTCCTCTGAGGTGTAGTTTTCCTTCCAGGTAGGCTCACCCGTGAAGGTGCCGTCGATGGTGGCCATTACTTTGGAGTGCCAGATATCGGGCCGTTTGGGCTTTGTTTCGTCAGTATCGCCAACGATATGAGCCAGGATAGATTTAGAGTGGATCCTGTTGCCTACCACGATCATGCGTGAGGCCTTGATCAGGAGCGATCCGTAGAGGGATCCCATGACCCACTTCAGGGTTTTGTCGACCCGGTCGGGGTTGAGCACGATTTCGTCGTCGTCGATATCATCGACAACGCAGTAATTGGGGCGGCGTTCGCGGTTACGGATCCCACGGGGCGACTGGCCCCTTCCATATGCTTTGAACAGGATCCCATCGGTGGTTTCAAACTCTCCCTCTTCCCAGGATCCTGATTTCTGCTGTAGGCCGAAGTCGGCAATATACCTCTGGTTCATCTCAAGTTCAGCCTGAAGGTGACTGAGCAGGTTGTTGGCATCGGTTTCGTTCTTGCCAACGATAACCATTCCATGGATCTCTCCATGGGCTTTGAGCCAAAGGGGGATGATCACGTCGGCATGAACGCTCTTGGCATGTTCACGCGGCCACTCCAATACGGCAAAAATGTTTTTGTCGGCCTTGATCTTATTAGCTGCTTCGATCTGGAACCTTGCGCATTTGGCTTTGGCATAATGCGGGAAGTAATAGTCAACGAAGGCAGAGTAATCTTTCAGAAGCGATTGAATGCGTTTGCGCGATACCTCAGCAGATTCAACGATGTCGATTCGCGTCGACTCCTGGACTACGCGGCAGAATTCCTTCCAGCGGGCGAATGCCTCGTTATTGTTAATCATTGTAAATTCATTTTCTCTGTAACGAACAGATCCTGGTACCGGGTGAGCTTCTGAATAAATGGCAGATCAAGGTCGCGATTGGATTCGGCCAGCGAGCGGATCCACTTACCGAACTCGATAAATGCCTCGATGATCATCACCGGTGAACTTTTTTTGTCGAGCCGTTCGATGAGCGAAGCTAACTTGGAGAGTTTGTCGGCATTGAGGTCGGCGCTGTTACCCTCGAGCATCTGTGAAATTTGCATCAGGGTTTTATTGATCAGTTCGCCCCGGGTGATGGTGGATGCTGCCCGCTTCTGCTTCCATCCGCCTTTTTCTGCCCACTTGGTCATAGTGGTAGGACTCACGCCAATTCGTATAGCAATGTCTTTCTGCTGTTCGCCGGCCATGTAGAGTAGGTAAGCAAGCTCTTTTTTTGCGTCGTTGCCTTTTGATGTTGCCATGGATGCCTTTAGTTTTTCGGCAAAGATGAACCAAAAAGAGGGCGGATACAATAATGCAGATTTAATAGATATGAAAATCATGATTCAAAGTGTAATTATCACGTTATCATAAATCTACCCACTTGCAAACTGGAATTTTACGGTTCATCTTTGCCGAAAAATTATCCAGTGGCAAAATTCCGCGTAACCGATAGCTCTGTCAATTCTTACGGCTTTCGCATTTTAACAGAAGGCATCGATTGTTCCCTGTTCGATCAGAATCCGATAATGCTGTTCATGCATTCGCGGCCATGGAGCAAGGATGATCCACTGCCTCCGGGTAAATGGATCAACCGTACGGTAGAGGGCGATGCTATGTTCATGGAACCCGAGTTCGACGCCACGGATGATTATGCAATGAAGATCAAGAGTAAGGTAGACCAGGGCATGTTAAACATGGCATCGATCGGTATCGACATCATCGAAACCTCAATGGATCCCAAATACCTTCTCCCAGGGCAGACCCGCGAAACCGTTACCAAGAGCCTCCTCAAGGAGTGCAGTATAGTTGATGTGGGAAGCAACTTCAACGCACTTAAATTATATCGCAATGGCAAGGAGGTTAAACTTGCCGACGGCGAAGACAACGAAATTTTACCATTAATCAAACAACCGAAAAACATGAAATCAATCGCAATCAAGTTGGGTCTTGCGGACAATGCAACCGAGGACCAGATCCTGGCCAAGATCGGCGAAGTCCTCGCCGCCGCGGAACAGTCAAAGACGACAAACCTCGAACTCTCAGCCACCCTCAAAAAGATCAACGACGATAAGGCGACAGCTCTCGTTGATGAGGCGATCGCCAGCAAGAAGATCACTGCCGACAAAAAAGAGACATTCCTCAAGATGGCAGCAGGGGACTTCGAAACCTGCAAAGCCGTACTGGCTGCAATTCATCCACAAATAAAACCTTCCGACATTGTCGCTCCCGGAACGAAATCTCCTGAGGGTGACAAAGACGATTGGAAGACCCTCTGTGATAAAGGACATGCTGCCGTTGAGAAATGCAAGAACGACGAACCGGAGCATTACCGCAAACTGTACCGCGACCATTACGGGTTTGAGGCCCCTCGCGACTAAGGGCAGCCAGAGCACATAATCTCCCAAACGACAACTAACCAGAAACCAAAATCAATATTCGTAACAATGAAAACGACAACCATTATTTCAATTCTTTTATCGCTACTGATCAGCGTATTTACCGGATCGGTAATTGCCGTGGCCACGGGTTTTTCCATGGAGGCCTGTATGGGCGTATGCACTGTACTCAGTTTTCTTCCGCTCGCGCCCCAGGGTTCGCTGGCAATGGGTGTGCTCAAGGAGATATGGACAGGTGAACTCATTAAGGCATTCCGTCATGAGAAGACCTTTCTTTCAGAAATACCCTCGCGTAACGACCTGGTAAATAACAACGCTGTTCACATGGTCGATGTGGGCGCTGATCCCGAGGTGCTTATCAACAATACAACTTACCCCATACCTATTGTTTCGCGTGAAGACGAAGATGTCGCTGTCGGACTTGATAAGTTTGACACTGAGAACACCCGGGTAACGCGCGACGAACTCTATGCCCTGTCGTATGACAAGATGGGCAGCGTGATAGAAGGCCATCGCCTGGTACTCGAGGACAAGACTGCAGATAAGTCGGCACACAGCCTTGCCCCGAACATAGAAACCAGCGAGACACCGCTGATCATGACCACCGGCTCATCCGATGCCGGAACCTATGCCCGCAAACGCCTTCAGCCTGCCGAGCTCATCACGGCCAAGCGTTACTGCGATGATCTGAAGATCCCCCTGCAGGGACGTATCCTGGTTCTTTGCAACCGCCATTTCGAAGACCTGCTCCGCACCGATGAGGTGTTTGTGAAACAGTATAAGGACATCGCCTCCGGTACGGTGTTGAACCTTTATGGCTTCAAGATCTACCAATACCTGAACAACCCTATTTATAAGGTTGTGAATGAGGTGCTCACCAAGAAAACCTTTGGCGCTGCCTCCACCCCGTCGACCGACCAGGATGCCAGCTTCTTCTTTTACAACCAGCGTGCATTCCAGTGCCGTGGTGATGCCGAGATGTTCTACCAGGACGCCTCCACCAACCCCGAGTACCGCCAGAGCGTGGTAGGCTTCAGGATGTATCACATCTGCCTGCCAAAGAAGGTAACCGGGTTCGGGGCAATAGTATCAACGATTGTTTAGTAATTCTAACCCCCTGTATAAAACCATCCCCCTGTATAAAACCATGAAAAAGTTTCTCATCCTTGCAGTCGGACTGATTCTCTTTGCAGCGATCGGTACGGCAAACGCCCAGACAAAGGCGTACAAATTGGGGTTTAAGGCTACTACGGCATTAACCTCATCTACCACCATCAGTGTGACACCTGAGGCAGGAATGTCGTTCACACTGTACACCCTCGCGGCCGATACCAATGTTACCTTTAACGTGGTAACAACGTATGCAGTGCCGGCTGATCAACTTATCTTTCAAATCAAGGGCAACACCAGGGAAAGAATTATTGCCTGGGGGACCAACCTTGACGGACTGAGCGATACCATTGCTACAGGCAAAACATGGACCTACTCCTTTATATGGAATGGGACGGCATATAAAAAGCTTGGTAAATCCGTCACTGATTAACTGGTCGGCAGCGACCGGAAAAATACTGAAGGTCTCGCGCGGTAGAGCAGATGGTAGCTCGCCAGGTTCATACCCTGGAGGCCGTTGGTTCAAATCCAGCCCGCGCTACAAAAATTAGTCAAATTCAATTTTTGAATACCTGAAAAGATGAATGAGTTTGAAATATGGCTTTATCGTGGAGTGATCTTATCCCTTCTGGCCATTGTGTGGTACTTCGCAAAAGGGATTCTTGTACAACTCAAGGAAATGAACGCAACGTTGAAAACGCTCAACGACAAAAGCCTGATCCTTGACGGCAACCTCGAACTTGTACGTGAAAAAGTAAACAATCACGAAGGAAGGCTGAACAATCACGGCGAACGAATAAAAGCGGTTGAACACAAACAAGATATTTGTAACGCTTGCCCTGTATAAACCATGAACGAACGATTTAACCGTCTTATTCAGGTGGTCCTCAATAGTGAAGGGGGATTTGTCAACGACCCAGTGGATCCGGGTGGAGCGACCAAAATGGGCGTATCTCTTCGTTTTCTGAAATCGCTTGGTGACATTCGATATGACCTGGATCACGATGGGGATATTGATATCGACGACATACGCCTTATCACCCGCGAGCAGGCAGAACAGGTTTACTACGACTGTTTTTACGCTCCCCTTCGACTTGATGAACTTTCAGATGACAAACTGGCCCTACAGGTACTGGACCATGCGGTGAATGCCGGGTCGCGATCGGCTGTGAAGCTGCTTCAGCATGTTGCCGGATGCAAAGAGGATGGCCTGATTGGTCCCAAGACCATTGCTGCCGCCAACACATTCAAAGACAACATCGCCCTTCGCTACAAGCAGGCAAGACTTCTGTTTTATGAGGATCTGGTCGAAGCGAAACCACAATTTGCAAAATACATCCACGGTTGGAATAACCGGGTTGAATACACATACGAAAAGTCATGCCAGTTATAGATAAAATAATCAGTCTCTTTTCAGGTGGTCTGATTAGCCAGGTTGGCGGGATCATCGATAAGTTCGTAACCACCGATGCCGAACGTGAGCAGGCCAAGAAGGCCCTTACTGACGTAATGCTTAATGCCGAGCAGCAGATGCAGGACGAGCTTACTGAACGACTTCGCATTGACATGAACAGCGACTCCTGGCTGTCGAAAAATATCCGTCCCCTGGTACTGATCTTTATCCTGGTCATGTATTCGTTTTTCTCTATTGTGGATGGCAACATGGGCCGCGAGATCGTTAACGGCGTTACGGTGCCTGTTTTTAAGATCAACGAGAAATATGTAGAGTTACTGGGTCAGTGGGGCATGATGATCATGAGTTTCTACTTTGCTTCACGTGGGGTAGAGAAGATCATCGAAAGTATGGGCCGTTACCAGATGACCAAAAAGAAGTTAGAAGACAAGAAATAAACCCAAATATTTTAGCATTATGTCAACCCTGAAAAAAGAATTGATTGAAGGCGCAAAAGAGGTATTCGCAGCCTATCCCAAGGTATCTGTGATCCTTGCAACCTCCGACGGAACATACTTTCTTGTCTCGGCAAAAAGCCTGGCAAGGGACCATGCCCGTAAACAATCGCTGGGGGAGCCTATCGAGATCACCCGGGAAGCCAATGAGTTACCTGTTGACCTTGATCATGCCCCCGAATTGGCTCCTGAAGTTGAAGTGACTCCGGAGACAACTCCTGAAGTAGCCAATCACGAGAAACCGGTAGCCGGCAAGAAAGCCACTCCGGTAAAGAAGGCAACCCAAAAGTAATCATTTTAAAACGCAATATCGATGAACGATTTAATCATTATTAAAGCCAGTAATGGCCTTGGTCGCCGCACTCCGAGTGAAGACATGATTTGCGGATTGCTGGTCAATGGCATCGCAGTTACCGCCGGAGCCCAGCTGGGAACGGGTTATCGCCTTAAGAGTGTTCCCGACGCAGTTGCCCTGGGATTAGATGCAGAGTACGACTCGGCCAATCACCTGCTGGTGTACGAACATATCTCCGAGTTTTTCAGGATCAACCCATCGGGCGATCTGTACATCATGCTGGTTGCCCAGACTGAGACCTTCGCCGAAATGTGCGATAAGAGCGAGGCAGGGAATGCCAAAAAACTGCTCATATCTGCCGAGGGTGCGATCAAACGCCTGGGTGTGGCTTACAACCCCACTGTGGCCGTAACCGACTTCACGGCCACTGCAGCTGCGATTCTCAAGGCCCAGGAACTGGCCGAGGATGAATATGTGCAGCATCGTCCCGTTTCGATCCTGCTGGAGGGAAAAGGTTATAGTGCCACGGCAAACCCATTGTTCGACTTCAGGGCCCAGAACTCAGAACTCGTTCAGGTCATCTGCGGACAGGCTTTGTCGGTGGTTAATGCCCACGCCGACTTTGCGTCCTATGCGGCCCTTGGCACTGCCCTGGGAGCACGATCCCTGGCAAAGGTGAACGAGAAGTTTTCCTGGGTGGAGAAGTTTAACGTGTACGGCGGAAGCCTCACGGTATCTGCCATTGGCGGAGTTGCGCTGAAGACCCTCTCTGAAGGTGTACTTACATCGATCGACGAGAAGGGAGCCATCTTTTTCCGTGTCCACACTGGTAAGGCTGGCCTGTATTTCAACAACACCCATGCCTGCACTGAGCTCACCAGCGATTATGCTTACAGCGAAAACTCCGAAGTAATCAACAAAGCTGTTCGTCTGATCCGCGAGGCTTTGCTTCCCAAACTCGACAGTCCTGTGCTGATCGACACCGAAACCGGAAAAATTCCGGCCCAGGTTGTTAAGTCATGGGAGAGTGCAGGAAGGCGTGCCGTTGAAGAGATGCTTCGCGGCGAAGAGGTGAGCGGCATCGATGTGTATATGGATCCTGATCAGGACATTCTTGCAACCAACGAACTGGCGATCTCGTTCTGGGTTATTCCGACCGGATCGGCCTCAAAGATCAACGTTACAATAGGCTTTACCAATCCTTTTTAATCCATTTAAACAACCTTTATCATGATCCCAAATATTAACGGAACAAGGCATGCATGGGCAAGCATCAGGACCAATATTCTCGGGCGGACCCCAACCGGTATTTCGGCCGTCAGTTACGAGGACAGCCAAAACAAGGCCAATAACTATGGCGCCGGCGAGTTCCCGGTAAGCCGGGGAATGGGTAAATACGAAGCCAAGGCTTCCATCACCCTCCACGCCTACGAAACGGATGCGATCCTGGCCACCATGGGTCCTGGCAAACGGCTGACCGATATTGCCCCGTTCGACATCGTGGTTACCTATCTTCCCACCGGCAACGACGGCCTGGTTAACCATGTGATCCGCAACTGCGAATTCACTGGCAATAAACGCGACGTAAAGACTGGCGACACGGTCATCGAAAGCCAGCATGAACTCATTGTTTCACATATTGAATGGGTATAACCAATGACAGAAATCAAAAGCAATATCGCCACCGACGCCCAGGTAAAGCAGTGGAAACAACGCTGGGGTGAAGTTCATCAGTTCGATGTAACCATCGACGATGATGGAAATACAGTTACAGGTTATTTCCGTAAACCTAACCTGGAGGTGATCGGGGCTTCGATCTCTAAAGGAGAGAACGATCCAATAGGCAGCGGCAACGTGTTGTTTGAAAATTGCTGGCTCGGAGGCGACGATCGCATAAAGAGCGACGACGAGGCTCGTCTTTCGTGCGCCCTTCGCCTAAACCGTCTTTTCAAGCTCAGGGCCGTTGAGGTAAAAAAGCTATAGGCTCCGGTCTGATAGACCCCTCACCCGGAGCTGATCTGCTGAGAAAATACGGGGCCCTGATCCGCCGGGAGTTCGGCGTAGACCCCTGGACGCTTACCGATAATGAATTTTCTAAGCTGAGTCAGGAGGCTCTCTGGCTCAACCGGCAAGACAAAGAGCAGATGGAAGAGGCGATAGCCAGTGTATGCATGAAGATGTTTTCACGACGAATTTAAAGATTAAAACCCCGAGCGGAAATTATGTCAGATCCCACAGCCGCCATACGAATAGACTTAACCGGTGATATTGAATCTGCCGTAAAGCAGCTTCGCGCCGATTTTAAAGAGCTGACCGGCCGCGTGGGAGGTTTCGAGAACGAAGTAAAACAAGCCTTCAAGGAATCAACCAAGCATACCAACGCCCTTAGAGATTCCATCAAACAAATTTCCTTTGCATCCCTTGTCGACAACGTTCGCAATGTGAACGATGCCTTCAAGGGACTTTCTGCTCCCGGACTGGACTTTCAACAGCAGATTGCCGACCTTTCGGCCATAACAGGCATCAGCGGAACAGAGCTCAACACCCTGAGTGAAGCCGCTCGTAAGATGGGCAAGGAAAGCGGTCTTGGAGCCAGCCAGGCAGCTGAGGCATTCAAACTCCTGGCATCGAATATCGACATCTCTACCATCGGCGGGGTTGAGGGGCTCAAGGCACTACAAAAAGAGACAATCACCCTTTCGCAGGCTGCCGGAACCGATATGGCCATGGCTGCCGATACCATGTCGTTTGCCCTTAACCAATTTAAACTGCCCGTTTCCGAGGCAGCCCGGGTGATCAATGTGCTGGGTGCCGGTGCCAAGTACGGAGCTGCTGAAATTCCTGACCTGGCTGCCGCATTAAAGGATTCTGGCGCCGTGGCAAAACAGGCCGGCCTTAGCATTGAAGATGCGACAGGTGCGATTGAAATACTGTCACAACGCGGTTTAAAGGGATCCGAAGCCGGTAATGCACTGCGAAATGTTTTGTTAATTCTGCAAACCCAGGCTATCCCCGGAGTGAACCTGAAAACACAAGGATTGTCAGGAGCGCTGCAAAGCATGCAGAAATACATGGGCAATGCCACATACATGGCAAAGCTCTTTGGCCGTGAGAACATCAATGCAGCCCAGATCCTGATCTCAGGTGCCGCAGGGGTCAAGGAGATGACCGACAAAGTTACCGGCACAAGTGTCGCCTACGAACAGGCAGCCATCCGCACCAACACCTACCAGCACGAGATCGAACTGCTCAGGGCGAAGATGAATGATTTTAAACTCAAGATATTTGAATCAACCGGCGCCCTGGTACCATGGACGGAAGTATTGTCTGAAGGGGCACTCGGGCTCTCTCAAATGGTTCCTTTATTCTGGGGTGTGGGTACTGCCGTAAAGGCCCTGCGTACCTCACAGCTTGCCCTTAATGCAGCCCAGTATGCCATGCCGGTACTGGGGATCATAGCAGCATTGACGGCACTTGGTGTAACAATATATGCACTCACTGGAGGATTTGACGAACTAAACTTTGCTGTAGCCGAGTTTAGTAACATGGAACTGGAGGTTAAGAAACGAACTCTTGATGATAAGTTTGAGACGGAGCAGTTACTGAAAACTGTAAACAATTTCACTCTGGGAACCCATGCACGAACTGTAGCGCTGGAGAAACTTCAGCAAAAGTCAAAAGAGTATTTCGGAGATCTTACCCTGGAAACGGCTGCCACGATCAAGGGAACCACTGCAATGAAAGATTACTCGGACTCAATATGGAGAGTAGCCATGGCTGAAGCGGCAAAGGAGAAGGTCAAAGAGGAGATGAAAAAGCAGATGGACCTTGAAGCCAATGGAGTCGAAGTGGAAGTGGGTTATGGTATCTGGTTTCAGGAAATATGGAACATGATGAAAGGGGCATCTCTCGGGCCCGGAGGAATTGCAAAAGGAGCAGCAAAAAATGCTTTGGGTCGATTACAGGAAACGAAGAATCAAATTGCCCAGAGCGACAAGAGAGAGGCGTTTTACGAGGATATTTACAGAAAAAACACCACGCCTACTGAAAAAGAGCAATACGGGAAAAACTACGCTCCCTTTGCCGACCGTTACGACAGCGGAATGGTTCCCTTTGCAACGCCTGCTGCTGCGGCGCCGATGGCGGCAAACCTGAGTCCCGCAAAAACCTTCACCATTGGTAAGGTGGAGTCGAACATTACCATCAATACTACGAATTTAGGACAAAGTACTGCTCAGACACAGCAGCTCATCACCGATACGATCATGAAGGGAGTCCGCGACGTAACAAATGTTGGCAAGTAATGGAGATCAAGTACACCATACCGGAGCTTTTGCGCATGAGCGGGTTGAATAAATACTCGGTTCAGTTCAGTGAGAACATGAACCGACTGCTCAATGCGGCCAACGAGATTGAGTACACCACCGCCCTGCACGAGGCCACAACGGAGATATTTTACGGAGACACCTATTTTCCCGAGCTGCCAAAATTCATGCCCCTTACACTGCTTAAGAGTGGCCAGATCGATGAGGATTTGATATTGGAGAGCGCGATCGTTTCACTGAGCAATACCAAGAACATCGTAAAAACCCAGATTGAGGGTAGGGACGCCACCGTAAAGGAGTATATCTCCAGGGGCGACTACAATGTATCGATCAAAGGAGTTTTTGCATTCAAGGGGATGGATTGGCCTCGCAACAGCGTTGCCGCCTTTCGCCAGTTTATGGAACTCAAGACCACGATAAAGGTGACGCATGATCTGCTCAATCAAATGGGCATTCACGAGATTGTTGTTGAGAGTTTCGACATTCCGGAGAATACATTTATCAACCTTATTCCTTACTCCATCCAGGCCGTGAGCGACGACCCGGTTGAATATACCGTTAAAAGCTGATGTACGAGCCTTGCATAGATATGACCATTGGAAACTTCGGTTTCGATTTCGTTCACCAGATCGAAATTGAATCCTCATGGCAGATGCTCACCGATACAGGGAAGATCCTATTGCCCAATAACATCAGTTTGAATGAAAAGAAGCGTGCAGAGTTGAGTAAGGTCATGGAGGTTGTCTCCGGTTATCCGATGGTGCTCGATCGCAATAACCTGCGCAAACTCTTAAAGCCCGGCGACCCGGTCACAATAGCGATGGGCTACGACCAGACGTTCAGCCGGTTCTTCGATGGCTATATCGTGGGCATAAAACCCAACACCCCGGTTGAGATCAACATCGAGGACTGGATGTATGAGCTCAAGACCGGGTCAATCAAAGAGACGGTGAAAAATGCAAAACTATCCACCCTGGTGAGCAAGTTTTTTACAAAGATCGATTGTGTGTATGACGACATGGAGATAGGCACGATCGTGATCGACAAACTCACCCCGGCCCGGCTTCTGGACAAACTTCGCGAAACCTACGGCATTTACTGCTTCATCCGCCAGGGAAAACTTGTCCTGGGCAAACAGTACAATCCGGATACGGCAGTGGATCACACCTTTACTTTTCAGCAGGACATTATCGATAACAATCTGGAGTACCGGCGCAAGGAGGATATGAAACTGATGGTGACAGCTATCAGCAACTCATCCAGCGGCAAGGTACTGGAGATCAAAAAAGGGGAGACTGAAGGCGAGGAGCGTCAGCTGAAGTATTACAACGTGAGCAAGGAAGCGCTTAAAAAGTATGCCGAGCGGGAATATGACCGCCTGAAGTACGACGGCTTTCATGGCACCTTTACCACCTTTGGGCTGGATCCGGTATTTCACGGCGACCGGGTTAAGCTGGTACATCCGCTCGAGAGCGATCTGAGCGGGCAGTACTGGACCGACAAGGTGGTGTACAGAAACGGGACAGACGGATTTCGTCAGATCATAACACTGGGGCCAAAGATATGAAAGAGCTCATCGATGAGATAATGCGCAAAGTTCCTGTTCAGCTGAGGGTTGGGCAGGTTAAGTCTTTTGATAAAGCAAAGGGACTGTGCGATGTTTCCGTTGAAGGGTCGCCCGATTTGCTCGAGGTTCGCATCCGGGCCGTGGCTGATGAGCAGGAAACCGGCATTTTGATATCACCAAAGATTGGATCCTATGTTCTTGTGGCCATAATCGAAAATAAAGCGGAGAGCTCCAGTATCATAGGTTACAGTGAGGTGGATGAATATTACCTGGTGATTGGGCAGAGCAAGTTCCGAATGAATAAAGACGGTTTTTTGATGGGCCGTGGATCCAACGTGATGGGCTCGCTCGTCGGGGATCTGATCGATGCCATTTTACAGCTCACTGTAACCACCGGCACGGGTCCTTCAGGGACGCCGATCAATGCCGTAACGTTTACGCAGATCAAGCAGAAATTTACCCAGCTCTTAAAAAATTCATGATATGCCCCTGGTTAAAGAAACACTAAAACAGGCTATAAAGGCCGCCTTTATGCAGGCAAAAACAGCTGAGGAAAATCCCGACCAGGTGTTTGACACGCTGGCCGATACGATCGCCACGGCAGTTGATGCGTATGTAAAGAGCGGTATTGTAAATTCAACAGGAACGTGCTCCACCGGTCCGGTGACAACAATTGGAGCGATAACTTAAGCAAGTGATGACAACTGACATACTTTTTAATGCGGACGGAGATATTGATTGCGCTTATGGCGATTTTGTCATTGGCGAGTCGGATCAGCAGCATGTTGAAGATATCCTTGCATCGAATAAAGGAGATTACAAGCAGTCGCCGCTGGTCGGTGTTGGGATCATCAACTACCTGCACGGGCCTATATCGGGAGTACGCCGGGAACGCATGAGGGCAGATATGATGCTTCAATTAGAGGCCGACGGAGTGATCAAGCCCATGGTTGATGTAACAGCCAATGGTGAAATTACAGTGAACGGGAAATACTAAAAATGAAAACGATAACAGCACAGACCGGTCAAACCATTTGCGACATCGCCCTTCAGGAGATGGGTGACGTGTCCAGGTCATTCGACATCCTGGCAATCAATCCTTACCTGAGACTCGACATGTCAATACCGGCAGGAGCGATTGTATTTGTGCCTGAGACGGTGATCAATTCACAGGTGGTTGATTACTACATCCGGGGTGGGATCAAGCCTGTGAGTGGCTTGGGTGAGGAAATTTCGCTAAATATTCCAGACATGACATACATAACTCAAAAGCTTGATTATGATCTCGCCGGTGGCGACAAAGAATTTGAGGGCATTCGCCTTTGGAACCTTTCAGGCAAGGTGACAATACAGATCAACTATCACGGCATCACGGCTGAAAATATCAGGGTGGCCATACAGCAATCGCTGGACGGAATCAGTTATGATACGATCTATCGTGGAGAGTATTTGCTCATTCCCACCTTGCCCTCACACGTATTTAACGTGCTGCATCTCAAAACAAATTACGTGCGGGTGGAAGTTGTCATCGTGCCTGTAATCGGTGTTAGCACAGAGGTAGCGGGAGTTATTGACGAAATCATTTGGAAAGTATGAGCCGCATATCAGAAATTTACGATAAGCTGAACACCGCAAAGGCGTCGATGCAGGAACTGCATGACTTTGTTGCGAGCTCAGATGTACCCGGATCGATCCAGGACACAGCCCAGGATCTGGTGGTGGCGGTAAAAAGTCAGTCGAAGGTGGCAAACTGGAGGCTGTGGCTATGGCTAATGGCCAAGGCCAGCTGGGACGTGGAACAATTGTTTGTCGCGCACAAAGCCGAGGTTATTGGCCTATTGTCGGCAAAGCGCCCGCATACCTTGAGATGGTATGCTGAGGAGACAAAGAAATTTCAATTCGGTTACGGACTGACCTGGATCGATAATCAATACATGTACGAGTATGATGAACCCGATGCCCGGATCATTAAGTATGCTGCAGCGTCTGAGATCAACGGGAAGGTGATCATCAAGGTGGCGAAGGAAGTAGGCGGCGGTAAAACCGTGTTGACGCCTTTTGAAAAATCGGCCCTGGTCGAATTCTGGAGCAAATGGAAAGATGCAGGCGTAAAACTTGAAATCGTTTCCCTTCTGCCTGATGTTCTTAAAATCGACATATCGATTTTGCGGGATCGCCTGGTGTTGGATTATAATAATCAGCTTTTGCGCGACATTTCAATCAATCCGATTCAAAGTGCAATTTCAGCCTTTGGCAATAGTCTTGAATTTGACGGGATCATTCGCCTATCAAAGCTGGTCGATGCGATACAGGCTGCAGAGGGGATCATAGATGTGAAATTAAATAATGCATACTGGAAGCCAGCTTCAGGAACCTTCTCACTTGTAGACATGAATGTGAATGCGTCATCCGGATATTTCATGGTTAGCTACGAGGAGTCAACTTTTAATTATACAGACAATGTCAATGTTGAAGTACTCACTGTATAAGGAGTCGCAGATTCTTTTACCTCCCCGTAAACGTCGACCGCGTTTCACGGCGTGGATTAAAGTGTCTGTAAGCTTTATAGCTTCGATTATCGACATGTTGTTTGTGCTGTGGGAAAATTCTACTGCTGAAGCCCGGATGACGCCCCAGGTGATTTATATCGAGCGTCTTTTAAATAACCGATATGGGCGTTCAGACATCTTCATTTCAGAAGGATTTACGCTCGGTCCCTGGGTCTTTTCAAATGCTGACACCCCGGATCCTGATTTTTACATGGATCAGGCAGATTCATTTGTATATGGCACAAATGACGCGATTGTTGTAGATTTCATAGTCAACATTCCTTCACTGTTGTCTGGCGAGGTTCAGGATATAGCCGCCATGGTCATGAAATATAAGTTTTTAGGGAAATACTTTATTATTCAAATCAATTAAGATGGATAAACTATTAGCGTTACAAGGGGGACAGCCCCTGAGGGCTGACGACTGGCAGTCGATTCAAAACATCTATTCAGATGCTTTTAAAGCTTTGGTCACAGGTCTGTCATCCAAGTCAGCGGTGATAGTTTCAGGAATACAGCAATCTGTTTCCGGGAGCACTCTAAATGTGAGTGCAGGTGTGTTCTTCGACGGAACCGAGTTGAGCTCAGTCCCTGCAGCTTCGTTTACGGTCGATGTGTTAAAATCATTGTATTTAGTTCAAGTTGTGGAAACGAGTGACAATAGGGTGTTTCATGACGGGACAAGTCATGATGTGTTTCAGACGCGCAGATATGCGCTCAGGTATGAAACTGCTGCTCCCTCGCTGGTTTGTTTTTCAGTATCAACACTTACAATGCTTTTGTTCCAGGTACAATTGCGCACCGGGTATATGATTCATCTTGAGAGTCATCTTCACTTCGTTGGCAACGTAAGTTTTCCCTCTTGGGCAAGCGCCGCGACATCGTCGCAGATACAGATCAACAAAAACCTGGTGGGCTTGGTGCAGATCATAGCGGCTTTTAACGCAAGTCTAAGCGTTGGCGAGTTATTTGTACTTCCCGCAGGCTGTCGTCCGCCATCCGACATTGTTCTCCCTTTTTGGGATGGACTCACAATGGCCGGCGTGTGTTTGATAAACAGCAGTGGCGGGGTGTGGCTCAGGTACGTAAGTACAACCAGGGTGAATTATATCAATCTGTCGTTTCAGGTGTTGTATGATGATTCTGTTCATTACGATGTCCCAACGTCATCCTGGACACTGGAAATCTGATTTGTAATAATATCGAAATCATGTTAGAAGGATCAAGTAAAACTGTAAATCTTGCCGCCGACTCCTCGGACGGCAAGTCTGCATATGAAGTGTGGCTGATTAATGGACATTCTGGTTCCGTTGATGACTTTCTTGCGTCATTGAAAGGAGATAAAGGTGACAGTGGGGAGGAAAAATACCAGGAGGTCGCGTTTGAAAATCAAACCCAGGTGACGATCAATCATCTGTTTGATCGCTTTGCCACTGTCATGATTCTTGACGCAGACAATAAGGTAATCGTTGCGGATATTCAACACGGTAGTCGCAACCAGGTAACAATCACATTTTCCGCCGCCACATCCGGCATAATTGTTTTACACTAAAAAAATCACAAAAAAATGGCAACAAAAATTAAAACCGCGTTAGACCTGCAGAAGAATGAACTTCAGAATGCAGTTATTGGAAATCTCTCTATTGTTTTACACTAAAAAAATCACAAAAAAATGGCAACAAAAATTAAAACCGCGTTAGACCTGCAGAAGAATGAACTTCAGAATGCAGTTATTGGAAATCTCTCTGCAGCCCCAGCCGACCCTATTAAAGGTCAGAAGTATTTCGATACGACTGATAATTTTGAAAAATACTGGAACGGGACGGCGTGGGTGAAATCAGGTGATCCTTCTGGTATTGATCATACCTCTCTGCTCAACAAAGGGACCAATACACACGCTCAGATCGACACACATCTCGCCTCAACATCGAATCCTCACGGCGTCACGAAAACACAGGTGTCGCTTGGCAGCGTGGATAACGTGCAGCAAATGCCACTCTCTTATCTTGATACAGATGGCACCCTGGCTGGCAATAGTGACGTAAAGGTTGGCAGCCAAAAGGCTGTTAAAACCTATGTTGATACAAAAATAGCGGGTTATGCGGGGGCTCTGATCTACAAGGGGACGATCGATGGCAGCCGGTCGCTGGCGGCTCAGGGCATCACGGCGATTGTTAAAGGCGAATATTATAAGGTATCGGTTGCCGGTACATCCACCGGGATCAACACCCCATCCTCGACAGGACTGGCAGTGGGGGATCAGGTAATTGCAAATGTGAGTAAAACCTCAGGGATCGCCGGGACGGACTTCGACGGCATTGACAATACTGAAGCTGCCGACCTGGTCAGAACTGCCGCCTCACAAACGTTGACAAACAAGGGGATTGACGCTGATAACAATACGCTTTCAAATATCGAAACTGACAACCTCAAAGCTGGAGTATTATCGACTGATATCGCTACAGGCGCATCAGACACTAAGATTCCGAGTGCGTTGGCTGCAAAGACTTACGCTGACTCTGTTGCAGGAGCAAAAAGTAAAAAGTACGTGGGATCGATATCCTCTGCCTTAACTGGAACAATAACTGCCGCAACACATGGCTGCGGGACATCGGTTAATGTTCAGGTATTTGAAACCATTGCCGGAGTTCGTTCAGTTATTATCGTTGACATCTCTTTGAATTCATCCGGAAACGTAACCTGGACCAGCTCCACGGTAATTACTGCTGGAGAAGTTTGCATTATAGGTTAATCACCATTTAAAACACAGCGATGAAAGTAAAAACTCCAATTGATATTCCTGCCCGTAGCGCCAAGCCATCAGCTCCGGCATCGGGTGACATGAGGCTGAGTGTTGATTCAGCAGGAGCGATGTATCTCCAAGATTCAACCGGCAACGAAATGGCTATTCGTCAAGGTGTGTACATTAATCACATAGGCGAGCCCGGAAAGAGAGGTTTTGGACAGGGAATCTGTCCCTCTGACGTAATAGCGAAGGCCAACGCAATCTATGGATTTTCAAAAATTGTTTCCCTAAATGGAACATTTGATATCAATAGCGCAAATTACGGCAATTACCAAATTGTTGATGACGAATCAATTATGGTTTGGATCCCCTTTTTCTGGCAGAAAAAGAACGCGGATAACACAGGGGATGTAAAGTATGAAGGATATTTTGCTGATGAAGCTGCTGCCAATGCCGCAGGTTATTCAGTTCCTCGGGGATTCATTGATGGGGGCGTGATACAAAGGGGTATCTTCATTGACAAATATAAGCCAAGCTTGACCGGAATTTACAGTGGTGATCTCAACATAAATGGATCTAATATTGATAAAGGTTGTGCAAGTTCCATAAAGGGTGGTAATCCGATTTCGTCAAGCGCTGAATCTCTCAGGAAAAGAGATGGGGAGATGGATAATCATTATGCCGGGTCCTTCTCAAATTGTTATCAGTATAATAGTGACGCTCCGCCTGAAAATAATTATTCTGGAGCAATTAGAGCGGCAAGAAGCAGGGGGTTGATTTTTCACTGCGTAACTATTTTTTCAGGCGAATTAATACGGTTATTAACCCATGTACATAAGCAAGCGGCGATAGGAACATTGCATTGCGCCTGGAATGATATCGCTCCTGCGGAACCAAGAGGAAACAATAATTATGGCGTTGATTATTATGATAGTGGGGTGATATATGCTCCATGTGACGACTTCTATTGGGGCAACAAAACATCCCCAATGGAAGCTCGAAAAAATGGAGGAGGAACACCATTCGCGAAAACCACGCATAATGGACAGGACTGCGGGATCTGCATTGATTGCAATCAGTGGGAATTTCAACCTGGTGTGACGGCAAAAGTTGAATCTGCTCAGGCGATTGTTTCGATCACAAGGGCAACTCAAGTAGTTGTCACTGTCACAGATGCAGCTGCCACGAATTCTAACTATGCAAATGGTAAACCAGTTATGATTCTTGGTTCCTTGACAGGAGAGTGGGCTACCCTATTGAAGAATAAATTTTTCACGATTAGCGATATTTCCGGAAATACATTTAAGATTAAGGACAAAGATGGAAATTATGTCAATTCAGCAGCGCTAAGCGCGGCATACAGCAGTGGCCTTACTTCGACTACAGGTAAATTTTATATCCTATCCGAATATACCAAAATGACGGATGTTACCGGAGGGAACACCTTGGGGACGGATTTATGGGGTGCAACAGGCATTAATGCTATGTACGAAGAGATCGATGTTGATTTCAATGGACCAGTCGGAGGACAATATGGAAATGGTTCAAATCAGGTATTTTCAGGTGAGGTTAATCGCACAACCAATGCTTACAAACTCTCAGCTGCAGGGTTGCCGATGAATCGTCTTTCCTACGGATCAGGAACGGCCATTATGGGTTCTGATTATTGTTATTCGTATCTCGTTAACGAACTTGCGCCTCTCGCTTTTGGCGCTTGGGGTAACACTCAATACGTCGGTGTGGGCGCGCGCGGTTGGGATAGGCCTCGGACGGGCTCCATCAGGGATGTCTCGTTTCGGTGTGGCCTTTTCATTGGATAAATGTCGCCGCGATCGGTAGAGAGCGGCACCATGTTTTGTTCTTTGACATCTTGAAAAAGTTTGCGCATAAATGAAAATGCTCTATTTTTGCCGGGCATGTCTGAATATTTGCTCATTGAGAAGAAAATCCGCGACATGATATTGTACAACAATATCATGCTTCGTCAATTTCCTAAGTTTGAGAAATTCTTGTTGGCGGCCAAAATCCGGGAACTTGGTTATGAGATTTTGGAATTGGCAGTTGCAGCGAATAAGCGATACATCAAAAAGACTTCGTTTTCAGAATTTGATGTAAAGCATGAAACTCTCAGGCAGCTGATAAATCTCGCATTTGAACTGAAGTACATCGATAGTCAAAAGCATCGAGTGAGTCAGCTCAATGTCGACGAGATTGGAAGGATGCTTGGATCGTGGATGAAGATTCAGAATGTAGGGTGATGCTTGAATATGCATGTTGCGCCTCTCGCTTTTGGCAATTGGAATAACAATCAATACGCCGGTGTGGGCGCGCGCAATTGGAATAACAATCGAACGAACTCCAACAGGAATGTCTCGTTTCGGTGTGGACTCTTGACATCAGCCGTAAGCCGGGATCCTAATTGGATACCGGAGTGGGCACAGTTAAAAGGGAGCGTCATCCTTGTCCTTTTGACAAAAATCTAAGAGCGTGGTCATTCTGGTAGCAGTATGCGAAAGTCTGGCCACCTCGCCTTTTATAGATATGAAGAGAGCAGGACGACTTAAATCAAAATGGTGTAACTACGATGTTTTATTAAAAGCGTGGTACCAAGTAAAGGAGGATAAAAGTTACTTCTTTACGATCCTTGCCTATGAGGAAAATCTGGCTGTAAACCTGTCGAATTTACTAATTGTTCTGGAAAATGGCACATACCAGCCCAGGCCCCTTCGGTCGTTTTACGTATATGATCCAAAGACAAGGCTGATTGAAGCTCCATACCTTGAAGATCGTATTGTCCAGCATGCACTGCTAATAGTGATCAGAGACATCGTTGAGTCGCAGTTTATTGATCAGACGTTCGCCTGCATAAAAGAACGAGGGACGCACGCCAGCAGTGATTACTTGGTATCAAAACTTGTCAACTACAAAAACAAGGGGTATTTTCTGAAGGTTGACATTGAAAAGTTCTTCTATACTGTTGATCACTTGACACTGGAGGCACAGTATCTTAAAAGGATAAAGTGCATATACACCCTTGATCTAATCCAGAAGTTTCATAAAAATAACATTGGTATCGGTTTGCCGCTTGGTAATGTATCCTCACAACTGTCAGCAAACCTGGCTTTAAATCCTATCGATCATTTTATAAAAAGGGAACTCAAAATAAGGCATTACGTAAGATACATGGACGACATGATCCTGTTATCAATGTCGAAAGAGCAACTCCGGGATGCTGAAAAAAAGATCATCGTTGAAGTCAGAAAATTGAATTTGAACATCAATGCCAAGACGAAAATATCACAAATAAAGCATGGTATCGATTTCGTTGGATATCGCACCTGGTATAACCGTAGATTGATCAGGAAGCGGTCTTTATATAAAATTAAGCGCAAACTCAAACAAGATCCGAATTTGAACCGTATTGCAAGTTATATGAGTCATGCGATGCGGACGAATTCTTTAATTTATATAATAAAGCAGATTCTTAAGGTAGTACCGGAACGTCGCGAATGGATTGAAAATTGGTATAAAAAACATAAAAAGTGACCAATGAAATATTTTAAATCAAAAGTTGTCAACGAGGCAGGAGAGATCCTCGCCTTTATTGCACCTGAATTTCCAATGAATGAATCTCCCAGGCATCTATTATATGAGCGCCAGGGAGATATTGAAATTCACGGATTGCCTGATGATGTCGATCAGGAAGAGGTGCTATCTATCCAGCACGCACAATGCGAGGTTGAGTCTGTTGACTTCGCCGATATTGAAGATGTTCTTAAATCCTGCAGGTTGTACAAAGAGATCAATGCTCAGATCGAAAGCCGGATCCGTAAACGTTATAGTGTCGGGGACGAGTTTTCAATGGTGAAACTCGAAACCACCGATCCCGAGAGGATCGCCTATCAACAGGTAGTTGATGATTTTCGTGAAATCGGGCGATTGCAAAAAGTTGCGCTTGGTCTAAAGTAATAGTCTTTCGAATAAGGGTCGATGTTGAGGTAAGCACTAAACATTTAAACCCTTGTAAAAATGGAAGAGAAAATTAAGACCCCCATTACCTACTATGGAGGCAAACAACAAATGTTGAGGCACATTCTGCCTTTGATCCCTAATCATAATTTGTATTGTGAACCCTTTTGTGGTGGAGCTGCAGTATATTGGTCTAAGCCTCCCTCCAAGGTCGAGGTGATCAATGATATTAACGACGAATTAATCAACTTTTATTTGGTGTTGCAAACGCGTTTTACAGCACTAAATAAGCTTGTTAAATGCACCCTGCACAGCCGGAAGACGCACCGAAAAGCATGGGAGATTTATCAGCATCCGGAAGGTCATGATCAGGTTGAGAGGGCCTGGGCATTGTGGGTGCTAAGTACTCAGTCATTTGTGAGTAAATTCTCCGGATCCTGGGGCTTCGACAAATCAAACGGATCTGTTGCCCGCAAGGTCATGAATAAGAAAAGGCAATTCACTGAAGTATTAAAGGAGCGCATTGAATTGACGCAAATTGAGTGCCGCAAGGCCCTTGATGTTATCCGCCTCTACGACACACCTGAAACGTTCTTTTACCTTGACCCACCCTATCCTGATACCAATCAGGGCCATTATGGAGGTTATTCAACTGCTGATCTTGAGGAGCTTCTTTTGAAGCTTAGCAGTATTAAAGGCAAGTTCCTACTCAGTAACTATCCGCAAGAAATAATCAATGACTATTCATTGAAACATGATTGGAACCAGTTATCCTTTAAATTACCGATCTCGGTATCGAAGAAATCAGTAAAGCCAATGAAAATTGAGGTTTTGACAGCTAATTATCCCATACAAAAAGGTAAGCCCGGCTGATAAAGAAAATTGTCACATCTTCACTACCAAGGGGTGCGAGCACCCCGTTGCCGGGCTTATGTCGAATTGAGATAAGCCAATGGATTGTAGTGAAGATGTGACGGGCAAATATAATAATAAATTGGTATGTAAAGCTCTTTTTTAGACCTTTGTCAAATTGATCAAAATTTATACAATTCGTTTTGAAAATCTATACATTTCGTTTTGCGATTTATATATTTGAGGTTTGGGTGATTATTTCCGATTAACAACAGGATAAAGGTACAACATTGTTTCTGAGAACAAAATAGTTTTTTGATGATGCATGTTTTATGCGTCATGGATGTATCTTTGTGTAGCGTGA
>Ga0247842_10002280_pt1 | contig 28937 bp, 26 predicted proteins | sample LaCruzMarch2015__3_FD_192411 | JGI IMG/M metagenome (GOLD analysis project Ga0247842, IMG submission 192411) | Freshwater microbial communities from meromictic Lake La Cruz, Castile-La Mancha, Spain - LaCruzMarch2015_19m | ecosystem: Environmental > Aquatic > Freshwater > Lake | place: Spain...
GTGCGGGAGAAAGCGATCGCTCTGGGCAAGACCCTATGATGCGGTGATGAGGTTCCTGAAAGAAGGCCTAAGATAGGGAAGACTGTCCTCGATTATGTTTGAGTGGGAAAATCTCAGGAAGTTCACATAGTAAGGGAAGCACACCCAGATAACAGTACGCAGATGCACATAAGAAAGAATCCAAGTTTTTTCATCCCTGCTCCAAAATAAACAATGTTTTTTTCATTGTACCAGAAAACAGTATGTGTAGGAATAAAGTAGGAAGAAGTCAGGCAATTCTTTTACATACCGCCTTCAGGGTAGACTGGAATCACCGCATCCTTTCTGGCATACACCAGCATCCGCTGTAAGAGGAAGATGAGGTTTTACAGCCACCGATCTCCAGAGGGAATCTTTTGCTTTCTCCCATGTGGATTTATTTTCTCCCAAGATGTGGTCTCTCGTGGGAGAAAATCGTGAAGGTGAGACAGCGCATCTCAAGCAGTGTCCCACACTCCATGTTGTTGGTGTCTCGTTCGGATGCGATACCCCTTGCACTCGCGCTGGTGTTGCTTGTGTCTATTCTGAAAAAAAACCAACAGGGCAGCCATGAAGAAACCACGAGAGCAGATATTGAACATAAAAACATTTAAAATCGGAGTATCATAACCATCAGCCGTGCCGAGTAGTCTGGGCAATGAGCTGATGGGTAGTGTGGACATTCTTCCCGGAACGGTGGACATTCTTCCCGGAAGAAAGTCCACACCTTAATTCAAACTTAATTAACTTGATTTAAATTACTTATGCGCATATAGTGAAACCCTCCACTACAACACCAGACTTTTGTTATGCATTAAAATATAGTTTACTGGAGGTGAATTGCGATATGAATAACACCTATAAAACCTCGGAAATTGCACAAATAATCGGTATACATCCTAACACGGTGCGCCTTTATGAGGAACTCGATCTTATACCTAAACCTGTGCGACAACCGAACGGCTATCGTGTGTTTACCGACATTCATTTGGAACAGATCAGATTCGCGAGAACTGCTTTAGAGGTTGAGGTTCTGCAAAATGGGCTTCGGAAACTGGCGATTAATATTATCAAGACCTCCGCTGCTGGCGATTTCGATAAAGCTATTTATCTATCGGAGCGTTATTTACAGCAAATCAAAAAAGAACAAAGAAATGCCGAAGAAGCTATAACTATTACAGAGCAACTATTGTCAGGCAATAAGCACGGAACAGATGACACCTTTTTCAGCAGAAAAGAAACGGCTGATCATCTGCAAATCACAATGGATACGTTAAGAAATTGGGAAATGAATGGCTTACTGACTGTGAAACGAAAGCAAAATGGTTACCGCGTATATACAGATGAAGACATAAGGTGGCTGAAAATTATACGCTCTCTGCGATGTGCAAATTATTCTCTTGCAGCAATTTTACGAATGCTCTGTGCTCTGTCCAGTAATCCGCAAGCTGATATACGCAAAGTAATTGATACTCCTAAAGATAATGATAACATCATCTCCGTTTGCGATAAACTGCTCACATCCTTGCAATATGCCGAGAAAAATGCCCACAACATGCTTAATCACCTTGAAAATATGAAAAAATAATTTAAATGAACCCTCCACTATAACACCAGACTTTATTCTGGTGTTATTCTATTTTTACGATCAATAAACAGGAGGGATTAGATAACATGGAAACAACCATCAAGGTAGAAAAATTAACCAAGTTTTACGCCCACGTCAAAGCAGTTGAGAATGTAGATATCTCCATTTGTCGCGGCGAAGTATTCGGCTTGCTGGGCGCAAACGGTGCGGGTAAGAGCACCACCATTGAGTGTATCATAGGCACAAAGAAACAAGACAGCGGAACCGTTTCTGTTTTAGGAATGAATCCTCAGGCAGACCGCAAGAAACTATTTGAGAAGGTCGGTGTTCAATTTCAGGAGGCCAACTATCAAGATAAAATCACGGTAGCGGAGCTGTGTGAAGTTACGCAATCTTTTTACAAGAACGCTTTGGACTACTCGGACTTATTAAAGCAATTTGGTCTTTCGGATAAAAGGAAAAGTCAAGTAAGTGAGCTTTCAGGAGGGCAAAAGCAGCGGTTATTTATTGTCCTTGCCTTAATCCCAGATCCCGAAGTTGTATTTTTAGACGAACTTACAACCGGACTGGATGCAAGGGCAAGGCGGGATGTATGGAAATGCCTTTCTGATTTAAAAGCAAAAGGGTTAACCATTCTTTTGACCTCTCACTTTATGGATGAAGTGGAAGCATTGTGCGATAAAATTAATATTCTCAAAAACGGAAAAAGCATATTTTATGGAACCGTACAGGAAGCCATTGCAGCCAGCCCCTATGAAAAATTTGAGGACGCATATCTTTGGTATACGGATGAGGAGGAAAAAAATGAGAGCATTTAAAGCAATGTTTAAAACCGAAATGAAATTATCCCTGCGCGGCATGGATATGTTCATTTTTGCGATTTGCATACCTGTTGTCGTATTGGTTATACTTGGTATTATTTACGGAAACAAACCCGCCTTTGACGGTTCTGAACACACATTCTTGCAACAATCTTTTGGGGCAGTAGCGACAATTGCCATCTGTGCCGGTGGTGTAATGGGGCTTCCGTTGGTAGTGTCCGATTATCGAAATAAAAAAATCCTAAAGCGGTTTAAGGTAACACCGATAAGTCCCGCTCTGATATTAACGGTGCAAGTTGTAATATATGCCCTTTATTCGATTGCGTCACTCCTCGCTGTTTATGCGGCAGCAACAGTTTTTTTCGGTTATCAATTTGATGGTTCATGGCTTCATTTCTTAGGCGCATACTTTCTTGTAATGTTGTCTATGTTTAGTATCGGTATGTTGGTGGGAGGGGTCGCGCCCAATGTTAAGACAGCAGGTGTCTTAGCCAGCATATTGTATTTCCCGATGCTTATTTTTTCCGGCGCTACTTTACCATACGAAGTTATGCCTACGGCTCTTCAAAAGATTGCCGATGTTTTACCGCTGACACAGGGAATTAAGCTTTTGAAGGCCGCCTCACTTGGGTTGCCACTCGATAGTGTTCTAATTCCTGTCATTGTGATGATTGTGCTTGCTGTACTATGTGTCAGTGTCTCAATTCGATTTTTCAAATGGGAATAAGCCATTCTTGCACATAGCCATCAGCTTATCTGCCAAGCTGTACACTGTTGTGGCTCTGTGCACGGCCATTCCTTTGGAGATTTATGAGCGGCTACTGAAGAACAGTACGCCGTTCCTTTTTTTAAAATATTTAGCCAAACCTTTCCGATTTCAGGTGCTTGCCGCAATCTATATAAGCAAAGGAGGCGATGGAACAAGCACCGGCTATCCAGCACAGGAAGGGGGTGGACATTCTTCCCGGAACGGAATGCTCGGGTGTGTGGACATTCTTCCCGGAAGAAAGTCCACACGGCTCCTTACAAGATTAGTCCAGAAATTCCACCACCGATGTGTTGGGCATTCTTCCCGGAACGGATTACTCGTTCCTGCAACAGAAACAAATGGCTAATAATGTTCTTGACGCAGAAACAATTGAAACCTATTATATATGCATGACTATCCAACGGATTGCAGAATTGGAAACAACCATGAAGCGCCGCATGGCATCCTTGCCAATCCGGTTCCGACCGTTTGTCAGGCACAGGGATACACTTCCGCGCACATTCATGCTTACCGGCCCAAGGGGAGCCGGGAAAACAACCTATCTCCTCCACCACGCTCAAAGACTTCTCGAAACCAAGCAGGAAAGGATCCTGTACCTGTCTGCTGATAATCCCACGCTTGGGAATGAGGGGCTCTATGGAATCGCCGCTTCCATTTTTCTTGCAGGCTACTCAGGGATTATCATTGATGAAGTCCATTTTGCCAAAGACTGGAGCATACACCTCAAAGCACTCTACGATGACTTCCCCAATCACTCACTATGGATAAGCGACTCATCATCGCTCTGCCTACGAATGGGAACAGGCGACCTATCCCGTCGTTTCGTGCACATCGACATGCCACTCCTATCATTCCGTGAGTTCCTCTACCTTGAAACAGGCACAGAATATGCTGTATATAACCCATTCAATCCGAGTGAGAAACTCCCCTTACAGCCATCTCCTAGTGTTCTTTCGGCTTTCAGAACCTATAGGAGCACAGGAACCCGTCCTTTCTACAGTGAAGGTGACTTCAACGATCGGATGCTCTCTATTCTCGATAAAACACTCTACAGTGACATCCCATTCTTTCTTCCCAGTATAAGTGATGGCAATCTGCGGTTGATGAAAGCAGTAACCGGTACACTGACCAATACATCCATCCCACGGCTGCAGGTTCGATCGCTTTGTACTGATTGGGCAATCGGAGCCGAAAAGCTCTATCAACTCCTGGAGGTAATGCAATCGGTTGACCTTTTGCGTATCATCCGTAAGGAACATGACACCAAAGCGAAAACCGCTGGGGAGAAATTATTCTTCTCCGACCCTGCTTTCTACACTGTCCTTGGAGGAGACCTCGGAAACGCACGGGAAGCCTTGGTGGCCATGCTTTGTTCCTATGGTGGATACGTGGTAGAAACCACAAAAGACGAAACCACGGGTGATTTCGTCCTCTCCAAATCGGCTGGCGATACTATAAGCCATGTTAAAATCGAGGTAGGAGGCTCATCCAAAAGTCCCAAAAAGGCCGATTTTGTCATTCGTGATGATACCGATTACCCTGGGGGTAAAAATATACCCCTGTGGCTGTTGGGTATGATGTATTGATAATACTTGCCATACCCACGAATGCGCTTGCTTGATCGACATTGGAGTTGGGACAACTTGATATATAAAGCAGTCCTGCACAAATGGAGGCTTTAAGGTGAAGTTCTCTGAATTATTGAAATTAAAATCAATCGATCCAAAGAGTATGAAGCTACACTTGGCCATGGGTAAAAGTAATCGAAACGAGCCATGGATTGAGTTATCAGAAGGGAGATTTGAAGATTGGCAAAGAGTCCAAACGAAGCTAAATTTTGGTAGATCGTTGATCCTTTCCTTTGTATATATACACAAGGACGAATGGTTGTTTGCAGGAATATTTACTGCGGGAGAATACAAAGAACTAGATGGGTTCTATTATTATTCAACAGCATTGACTACCTATTACAGCGAATATATCGGAAGGTTGGTCATCAAGTTCGAGAAGAATTTCAGAGCGAGCTACTTGTTGGCTGAAAAGCATCTTGAGAATATGGAAATTGTTCAGATCTTCCCCGACAGGTATATTTGCGATCCCTTTCCTGGATACAATAATGTATGTATTTCCTATGATACCTTACGGCAAATACAAAGAACAGAAGAGAGAACATGGAAAACTGCGTTGTCGGCAGTATTTGGTATTTACCTGATCACGGATACCAAAACAGGAATGCATTATGTGGGCAAAGCAGATGGTGAACAAGCCATTTGGCAGCGTTGGACAGCGTATGCAATGAATGGCCATGGATCCAACAGTGAGGTGAAGAAGGTTTTACAAGAGAAGGGAATTTCATATGCTGAGAACTTCCAGTACTCAATCCTCGAAGTCATCACAAAGAATGATAATCAAGCCTATATCGATGCAAGGGAACAATATTGGAAGACCGCACTTCGTTCACGGGAGTTCGGGTACAACGACAATTGAAGTTGAGAAGTCGTATAAAAAATCGACATGGAGGTCCATATGGAAGATGTGATTAGAAAGCTCATGGATCTCTGGAAGAGAACACCGGGCTAATATGCCAACGGACTCCTGCTTTTCTTTTAAGATGAGCTCGGAAGAAATTGTCACCTTTTTAGCTGCAAATCAGTATTGACGCACCTGCTATTCTGTATTACTATATAGTGGTAGTAAGTAATACATGATACCAGTCATACAGAATAGTAAGGAGAAATGCAAGTGGAAAACCTGACCGAAATGTTGAAAGGAGTGCTAGAAGGGTGTGTGCTCGAGATTATCAGTAGGGGAGAGACCTACGGGTATGGGATCACACGCCGTTTAAACGCTCTTGGACTCACCGAGGTAGTTGATGGAACGGTATATACCATCCTCGTCCGTTTGGAAAAGAACAGACTCGTGGATATTGAGAAAAAGCCATCGGAACTGGGGCCTCCTCGGAAGTTCTATGTATTGAATACTGAAGGACACAGAGAACTAGCAGAATTTTGGAGAAAATGGGAGTTCATATCATCAAGAATTAACGAGATCAAGGAGATATCATAATGAATTTTTGGGAAAAAATTACCGGTAGTGACATGACAAAGCTAATGAAGAGCTATGAATCACGAGCCAAGGAATTGCCACTTGAGTATCAGGAAGCATGGAAGGAAGTCAAAGTGTGTCTTTGGCCACATTCAGATGTAGCCGGACGAGACCTTATGCCGATTCTTGATGGAGTGCTAGGACTTTTTGAAGAGTCGGTAGCCGATGGCGAGAGCGTTCACGAAGTTCTTGGAGATGATATAAAGGGATTCTGTTCTGCGTTGGTGGGGGATGACGGAGCAAAAACCTATCGCGATACATGGCGAGAGCAGCTCAACAATGCAATCGCAAAGAAACTGAAGAACTAGGAGTCAACTATGAGAATTCAAGATATTATCGAAGGGAAAAAAGCATGGCGAGCGCATATGGCTCGGGTCAAAGCACTGCCGCAGGACTATCAGGTTGTGTACAAGGAAATTCAAAAATACCTCTACAAGATTGGTCCGGTTGGACTGAGAGATGGCATTGGATTGCTCTCGGAACTCGTAGATTTCTTTGAGGCGGGAGTGGCGATGGGAAAGGGTGTGCTTGAGGTAACCGGGAATGACGTTGCTACATTCTGTGATGAGCTGGTTAAGGATTCATTGACGTATGCAGATTTATACCAGGGTTCTGTTGATGCAGCGGTAGCAGATGCCACGAAAAAGGCTTTGGATAAGAAGAGTAAATAGGCGGTTGTAATACTTGAAAATGCAATTGAAATCCGACATCCATCATGCCACTTCTCCATGACATGCTATAGATTCATGTATTTCCCGCTTACGGATCCCTTGCTACCGGCAGCAAGCAGATGGAAGGACGCTCAATGATTCTTCCGAGCTTAAAGCGCTACCAATCCGAATATGAGCACCATCGCTCCACACATGAACACCAGCAGTCCACAAAACAGCACCGCCTCCTGGAGTTCTCTGCTAGATTGGGAGAATTCCAATTATAAAAAGGCCCAATATCGCCAAGACTACCAATGCAAAGCTCGTTCTGGAGAAACGGGGAGTAATCCGTACCGGGTAGGATATCCCAGCTTTCTTCATCGACTGCGTTCAGTAATGTTTCTGTGCCTCAAAGATGCAAGTCATTCAAACACATGATTTTACTACCCACACTTTCATAATAGCGCAGCATTTCATCGATTTTGCTTTTATCATAACTGGTAATGCAATCCGATAGGACATTAACGCCATAGTGTGCTTTGCATAAGTTGTAACAGGTTGACTTGACACAAGCGACAGCATCCGCTCCTGCTATATAGAAATCACGTATTCCATGTTTACCGATAAAGTCCGTAAAGTCTTCACAGCTTAAGGCGTTTCCTTTGTATTTTGTAAACACATTTTCCGATACTATTTTCAAGTCTGAAGCTAATGCAGCCCCATGCGTTCCGGTTTTAAAAGTCCTTGTCCCGGCAGATAGATTCTCATGCCTTATATAAACAACATGGGTATTCGTGTTTACTGCCCAATCAATAGCTTTGTTGATATTGCCAATAACATCCTTGTAATGCTTTGTTATGTCATTTTGGATATCGATTATCACCAAGGCTTTTCCCTGCATAGCGTTTCCTCCTGATGGATTGCTTAGTCTGCTTTTATTGTAGTTTGCAATTGTTGACAACAGTATGGCAACAATATAAAATAATCCAAAAAAATACTGGAAGACGGCTATCAGATGAAAATTGACAGGCTTGTGAGCATTATCATGATCCTCCTTGACAAAAAGCGTATAGGCGCACAGGAGCTGGCCGATATGTTTGAGGTTTCACACCGCACAATCTACCGCGACATCGACACTATCGATAGGGCGGGCATTCCTGTCCGATCAACATCGGGAGTGGGCGGCGGTTTTGAGATCATGCCGGAATACAAGATTGATAGGAAGGTTTTCTCGACTGCCGATCTTTCCGCCATCTTGATGGGGCTTTCCAGTCTTTCCAACATGATACGGGGTGATGAACTGGTAAACGCCCTTGCGAAAGTCAAGAGTTTCATCCCCGCCGATAGAGCGAAAGACATCACCCTAAAAGCCAATCAGATATTCATAGATGTAAGTCCGTGGATGGGCAACAGGAACTTCCAACCATATGTGGAAATCATCAAGACAGCTTTACAGGAAAGCAGGCTGCTTTCGTTTGAATATGCAGACCGCTATGGAAATAGAACCGCACGGACAGCCGAGCCCTATCAGCTTGTATTGAAAAGCAGTCATTGGTATTGGCAGGGGTATTGCCATAAGAAGAATGATTTTCGCTTATTCAGATTATCCCGCACATCAAACCTACACATACTAGAGGAATCTTTTACTCCACGGGATTATCCAAAACCACAATTGGATGTTACGGATATTCTGGAGACCAGGCAGACACAGATCAGCATCCGCATTCATACATCTGTCATGGACAGGGTGCTTGACTATTGCACATATGAACACTTTTCGCCAGACGGTGATGAGCATTACATTGTCAGCTTTCCCTTCATAGAGAATGAATACTACTACAATATTCTTCTCAGTTTTGGGGATACATGCGAATGTTTGGGGCCGTCACATATCCGCGCAGAAATGAAGCGTCGGATACATGCTATAGCTGCCTTATACGAAAACTAGGACAGATCAGGCAATACATCCAAGGTCAAGAAAAGCTGGATACACTGGAAAGCCAAGGCAAGTTGTTTGGCAGGATGCCTCAAATGTTTGGCTGATGAATGCTTCAATGCGCTTAGCCCACTCTTGGGCATCGATGGCAAAAGCATCCGGGGTAAGCACACATGCGTTGTTCATGGTTGGTCCTTCCTTCTGGTTCCCGCAATCAATGGGAGGCGGCCTATTTCAATGATAGCATGGAAATAGGCTTTGTCCTACGAAACAGGACACATGGATTACGGTTATTGTGGCATATTCTTTGATGGTGGCAACGTAATACATGCTTGGGACCGTATCCGTATTGATAACTACAAAGCGATTAAAACTTGTTTGCTGGGTGTAATGATGATGCAACTGATTCAGCTATGCAGATACCCTGTACTCTGATTATACCGGCATCGAGTTCTCAATGGCTTGTATAATTTTTACAGAAATCAACCATTCGATTTTCTCTAGGAACAATCGCTGGCTAAAGCTCCCTGTACTCTCAAGAGGCAATAGCATATGATTCGCAACGGATAGGCCGTCCATCAACAATAAAGCTAGACAAGTAGTATAAAAGGATCAAGCTCATATGCCATTTATCTCTTTGGGAATTTCAGAATCTCTTTGTGCTGCTTTAAAGCGAGAAAATATATCAACGCCTTATCCTATTCAAACTGAAGTAATTCCAGCAATCTTGAGCAAAAGAGATGTTCTTGGAATTGCCAAAACGGGATCGGGCAAGACCCTTAGCTACGTATTGCCTATTCTGATGAATTTACAAAAAAATGTGGTTCTGAAAAACAGGCATATCCAGGTGCTGGTAATGGTTCCCACCAGAGAGCTTGCAGCGCAAGTGCATTCCGTGTTTTCCAAGTATATTCATGAATCGGGATTACCTATACACACCCTTGCTGTCTTTGGTGGAGTGTCAATCAATCCACAAATGATGGCTATGAGACATGTAAGCATTCTCGTTGCTACCCCTGGCAGATTGTTGGAACTGGTCTCTTTGCATGCTGTTAATTTGTCATCCTTGGAGATGGTAGTTCTTGATGAGGCAGACAAAATGCTAACTGTCGGTTTTGAGAAGGAAATGGATCAAATTTTTACGTTACTTCCCGAGTACCGCCAAAATCTGCTTTTTTCGGCAACTTTGAACGCTCAGGTTCACTCATTGGAAAAAGTCCTTTTGCATGATCCCTTGGTGATAAGAATCGAAGAGGAATCAGATGCTTTGGATTATATCCATCAGAGTGCGTATTCCATTCCAGAAGAACAAAAAGGACCACTTTTACGGTACCTTATCAAGAGTAAGGATATGAAACAAGTATTGGTCTTTACTTCTTCTGTAGCAAGGGCTGATAGGGTTGTAGAGAAATTACAGAAAAATGGTATTCAGGCCAAATCAATCCATAGTAAGAAGACTCAGGGAGCGCGGACAGCCCTGCTTAGGGATTTTAAACAGGGCAACCTAAGGGTATTGGTTACAACCGATCTGTTATCGCGAGGAATTGACATTGAGTTTCTTCCGTTTGTAATTAACTATGAGCTACCTCGTTCTCCCATAAATTTTATTCACAGAATTGGAAGAACAGGCCGTACAGGAAGGTTTGGTGAAGCTATCACGCTTATCAATCCTTCAGAAGAAGCTCATTTTAAGGTGATAGAAAAGAAGATGAAGAAAAAGGTTCCACGGACTGTTTGTGAGCATTTTGATCGTCTCTAGAGCCAGTTTCAAAATTACCAGGGAACTCCAAGAGCGAATACTGATCAAGACCGCTAGAAGGTGACACTAAATTACTCTTCTGACCCCAATCTGGGTGACAGCAACACCTCAGTCCTCGTTGGTTGACATACTATCATATCCTGCCTAGGCGTCAGCTAGCAGTATTGGGGTGTCCCAAGGTGGTTTGCCTTGAGATACCCCATCGGATTGAGCCAACCAAGATCTTCCTTAAGGCGAGCTTCGTATTTCGCCACCACTTCAATTACATTTGCCTTTCGAACCCGCCGGTGAGGATGTTCTTCCGGGAAGAAAGTCCACATTGAGAGGATATTCTTCCGGGAAGAACTCACACACGGAGGAGGATGTTCTTCCGGGAAGAAAGTCCACACTCATTCCTCTCCGTAGCTGCAAGGTATTGCGTGCCATTCCCCAGGGATGCGGCAGCGATACGATCACCATGCTGTTCAGGGGCATCAAGGCCGCCCAATGATCTGGTCAGGAAAGCCATCCAATGATTGTGTGATCAGGCCTTGGTCGGCTCCAACAATTCTGAGGACGAAGTGGAGGTTCCTGGTTATATTCTCTTGAGTTGGACGCATGTAAGCGATTACATTTATTCATAAATCATACGTGGATTATTGGCTATAGCTAGCAATAGGTAAAACTGAAACATACATATAACTCAATACATATCAATCTAATAATAATGAATAATAATTTTACATAGTATATTTCACATAAAAAATAAAATGTAAGCGTTGACATATTGAAATTCAATGTTACACTATACGGGAAGATGCCTTATCATATAAAAGGAGAGGATCATGAAAAAAGCTTTGCTGGTATGTTTGTGTATTGCGTTTGTATTTCCAGCGTTTGCCAATGGAACTATAGAGCAATCCACCACGGTCAAGAGTGAGTCTTCGGTTTCTTCAGAAGAAATAGCACAGGTAGGGGGAAGTCCGTTCTCAAAAACGGTCGCGATCACATTCATGAATTCAAAACCAGAAATTACTGAGGCACTGCAAGCCGGGTGTAAAGCATTTGGTGAGAAGTACAATGTCGAGATTGAACTGTATGAGTCATCTTCTCCCGGTGATGCTTTGGCCAAGAAGTATGCTTCTGGTGAAGCCCCGACGTTGGCCATCGTTGATCTGGCGAATATTCGGGACTTGTATGCAGAAAAACTGGTCGACTTGTCCAACGAACCTTGGGTGTCGCTGGGGGGTAGAGAACTGGGGGCATTGATGAATGGCAAGGTGTATGGTATGCCTTTCACCATTGAAGCTACCGGATTGCTGTACAACAAGACGGCAATTGAGAAAATCATTGGAAAAACATTTGTTCCAACCGATTATGCGACGCTCGATGCTTTCAAAGCCCTTTGTACTGAATTGCAGAAAGGTGGGATGAAGTATCCCGTTGTTCTCAACTCGGAAGATTGGTCGGTCAACAAGACATACCAATGGATATACGCCTACCAGGATGGGACGATCAAGGGTGCCATCCAATTTTTAAAGGCCGTGCATGATGGAAAGACGACGTATGAGGACAATGCGGTTTTCCAGGGAGTGATGGACACGTACGATTATCTTGCTTCCACCAATATCAACCATGCTGATCCGCTTGCCGCTGATTATGATCTGAATGCCAGCTATGTGGCGGAAGGGAAAGCGGCTTTCTGGCTCAATGGGACCTGGGCTTGGCCTGATTTTGCTCCATTTGCGGTTGAAGGGATGGAATATGGTATCTGTGCGTATCCCATCAACGGTGCACCCGCTGTCCAGGGGAAAGCTTTTGGGGCGGCGACAAAGTTCATCATGATTGATACGGTCAACAGCAGCGAAGAGCAGAAAAAAGCTGCCAAGATTTTTTTGAATTGGCTGGTGTTCACCAAGGAAGGACAGGATTGTCTGGTGAATCAGTGTGAGATTGTTCCTGCATTCTCAAACGTCGCGTTGGAGCCCACGAATCCGTTCAATGTCAGTCTGAAGAAACTGATCAACGACGGGTTGCTGGCCGAAGGCGTTACCTATTCTCCTTCAGACCATAGGAGCGTATTGGCCGCACCGCTTCAGGCGTATCTTGCAGGAAAGAACTCAAGAATGGATATCGCCAAGTTGCTTGATGAGTATTGGACCAAACGACTGCCCAAGGAATGAGTAGACCAAGTGGCAGGTTGGATGAAACCAGCCTGCCGGCTAGAGGGGAGAAAGGCATGCATTCACAGAAGTCTCACCATCGGGATATTGTATTGTTCCTTTCATTCGTCGGACCTTCGATCCTATTCTTTGTGTTGGTGTTTATCGTTCCGATGATGTTCGGTGTGTACCTCACGTTGACTGATTGGAATGGCTATGCAAGCAGTAAAGCATTGGTTGGGTTGCGGAACTATATCGATGTCTTATCTGATGGTTCGTTCTGGAAATCCATGGGGAACACCGTACAGTATTCCTTTGTCTCCGTTGTGATGGTCAATTGCCTGGCCTTTGGTCTTGCCTATATGCTCACGAGTGGGATCAGGGGAGAACACTGGCTGCGAGCTGTGTTTTTTATCCCGAATCTCATCGGAGGCCTCATCCTGGGCTATATCTGGCGGTTTGTCTTTAGCCGTGTAGTGGTGAATCTGTATGCATTCATCCCTCTGGAGCTTTTCAAGCAATCGTGGCTTTCTTTTCCCGGGACTGCGATGGCCGCGATGATCATTGTCGCCACATGGCAATACTCAGGTTATATCATGTTGGTATATATAGCCGGTTTTATCGGGATTCCCCAGGATATGATAGAAGCAGCCCGGATCGATGGTGCAAAGGAGTCCTGTATTACACGAAAAATCCGCATCCCTCTCATGGTGCCCTCAATAGTGGTAAGCCTATTCCTTACCTTGACGAGAACCTTCAAAGTGTATGATCTGAATGTGTCCCTTACCGCCGGCGGTCCCTACGATTCAACAAAATTGGCTGCCATGCACATCTATGCAAAGGCTTTTGAGGAGCAACGCTATGGGGTGGGGCAAGCTGAAGCGCTGATCATGTTCGTAGTGATGGCAGTTATCGCGCTTACCCAGACATACATCGGGAAGAAACGGGAACAGGAGGTGTAGAGATGGCCTCTGAGAAAAGAAATTCCACAAAACATGGAATCGGAGTCAAAACCGTTTTTGGATGTGTTCTTTGCTTCCTCTACCTGCTTCCGTTTGTCTTGGTGTTGGTCAACTCTTTCAAGCGCAAAGTGAGCATTGTCAAGTTTCCCTTGCAGCTTATCGATGATAACGGCTTGCAGGTGATCAACTATGCGAATGCCATCGTGAAAATGGATTTTTTCAGAGCATTTGTAAACAGCATCGTCATTACCGTGCTCAGTGTGATGGTTCTGGTCGTTTTCTCGTCGATGGCCGCATATTTTCTTGTCCGGCACAGTACCTGGAAAGTCTGCAAGCTGACTTTTTCTTTGATGCTCGCCTCCATGGCTGTTCCTTTTCAAGTGGTGATGATTCCATTGATTACCATCTATGGAGGTTCTCTGCATGTTTTGAATTCTCGGACAACCTTGATTCTGATGAACTTCGGCTTTGGCGTCGCGATGTGTATCTTCATGTGCCATGGATTTATAAAATCCAGCGTTCCGATTGCTGTTGAAGAAGCCGCGAAGATAGATGGCTGCAGTGCGCATGGTATTTTTTTCCGTATCGTGTTTCCCTTGCTGAAACCGATTCTATCGACCATAGTGATTCTCGAGTCCATGGGATTCTGGAATGATTTCCTGCTTCCTTCTTTGGTGCTTGGGCAACGCAGTCTGTATACGCTGCCATTGGCAATCCGGACATTTTATGGAACGTTCTCAAATGACTATGGGAATATCATGGCTGGACTTGTTCTTTCAATGCTTCCCATACTGATGCTCTATATCCTACTGCAGCGTAATATCATTAGCGGTGTTGTCGCAGGTGCGGTAAAATGATGATCACGAGGAATGATAAAGTGTCAACAATCAATGATGTGGCAAAAGAAGCCGATGTATCGACAGCAACGGTATCCAGGGTGATCAACGGGAGTTCCCGAATCAACGTTCAAACAGAAAAACGAGTGTTGGATGCAATGGCCAAGTTGAATTACAGCCCGAACACAATCGCCAGGTCATTAGCGAAAGGCCATAATGATTGTATTGGGTTCCTGCTTCCTGATCTCAACTTGCCGTTCTGGGCGAAATTGGCCCATGAAGTCGAGAAGTGTGCGAAGAGTCATGGTTGGAATGTCATGATCTCTTCCGCCCCAAAAAACCTGGATGATTACTATTCAGCCTATAATCGTCTTTCAGGAAGTATGGTTTCCGGGATCATCACGACCTTCATCGGGGGGACGGCCGATTTCATCAGGGCTTCGAAGACTCCGACCGTGACAATTGGCAGCATCAGCGAGTGCTCGCATTCCATTTCCTCCAACGACGAGCAAGGTGGCATTTTTGCAACCCGACACCTCATTTCCCGTGGTTGCAGGAAAATCATCCATATCAGCGGCGAGATGCTGCCCGAACGGTCATCGAACGAGCGCACGTATGCCTTTGTCAAGGAATGTGAACAACATGGCATACAATACAAGCTATATGAGACTTCTTTAGTGGATCAGGTTGAGAACAACTATACAGGGGTCATTGGGAATGTTTTTTATGAGAATACCGACTTCGATGGTATTTTTGCCAGTAACGATATTCTGGCAAGCATATGTCTGTCGACGGCTCTTTCCCTAGGCTTTCAAGTGCCGCGGGATATCAAAATTGTGGGGTATGACGATATTCCCATCAGCGCGATGATGTATCCTCCGCTCACTACGATACGTCAGAACTATCAAAAACTATCGACTCTTGCAGTGGAGACTGTCTTGAATCTGATCAATGGGATCGATGTTCCGATGAAACAGCAGATTCCTGTTGAATTGATTGTCCGTGGAACAACATAGGAAGAAACCGAATGTCACAAAAAATCACCAACCGCATTCTCTTGATTACGTATGCTGATTGTATCGGCCAGGGGCTTCAGGATCTGCAAACGGTTCTGGATACTGATTTCAAAGGATTGTTCGGAGGGCTTCATATCCTTCCGTTCTTCCCCTCTACAGCCGATCGAGGATTTTCTCCGACCACCTATGCAGAAGTGGATCCACGCTTCGGTGATTGGAATGATCTCATGGCTTTGAGCGAGAAGTATTACCTGATGTACGATTATATGATCAATCATATTTCATCGGAAAGTGATGCTTTCAAAGATTTTGTGGAAAAGAAGGATGCCTCGCTGTATCGGGATTTCTTTATCCGATACAAAGATTTCTGGACGGATGGAGAGCCGACGGAAAAAGATCTTGATATCATGTATCGCAGGAAACAGATTCCTTGGATAACCGTGCAGTTCAACGATGGTTCTGAAGAAAAACTGTGGACGACGTTCAGTGACTATCAGATAGACATCAACCAGCGTTCACCGGTTGCCCAGCAATTCCATAAGGACAATATCGCCTTTCTCGCTTCCCATGGCGGCGCGTTGATCCGGCTCGATGCGGTTGCCTATGCTGCGAAAAGGGAGGGGACAAGCTGTTTTTTTGCAGAGCCGGAAATGTGGGAGTTATTGCAGCAGTGTGCTGATGCATTGAAAGGTACTGATTCCATTGTGCTTCCAGAGATCCATGAGAATTATTTCCTGCAACAGAAAGTTGAAGAGAAAGGCTACTATGTATACGATTTCCAGCTCCCGATGCTTATTCTGAATGCGCTCTATTTTGGGAAAAGCCGGTATCTGAAGAACTGGTTGAAGATCTGTCCGAAAAAGCAATTCACGACATTGGATACCCATGATGGGATCGGTGTGGTGGATGCCCGATACCTCATGCCGGATGCTGAGCTGCTGGCGACACGGGCCCGCTGTTTCGAAATGAATCCAGATGTGTATGCGATGTATGCGCGTTCTGGGATCAAGATTGCCTTGGATGCGTTCGATACGTATCAAATCAACTGTACCTATTACTCTGCCTGCGGTGCGGATGATCAACAGTATTATATTGCCAGAGCCGTTCAGTTTTTCGCTCCAGGCATTCCTCAAGTGTATTATGTCGGACTTCTTGCCGGTGAGAATGATTTCGAGCTCTACAATCAAACGCATCAGAATCGTGATGTGAACCGCTCGTATTATTCGTTGGAAGATGTAGCGAAGCATCTCAAACGACCGATTGTGCAGCGATTGCTGGATCTGATTGTCTTCCGGAACACACACCCTGCATTCAACGGTGAGTCCGAAGTGCTCCCATCCGGTGAATCTGAACTGGCAATCTGTTGGAGAAATGGTTTGGAATATGCGATGTTGCATGTTGATTTCTCAACGTTCGCATGTTCCATCATCTATACGGAAAAAGGAGTGGAGAAGGAGCTTTGTCCATATGTGGAATTGTAATTGGAAGCAGTCATGTTTGCTGTTGTTCATTGATATCAGTTCCTGTCTCGTATAGCATTTTTTCGAAAGGAAGACAAGAAGAAGATTCCTGCCGTACACCACAACGGGTTCACCGAAAGCTACTACCTGAAGGTCATCGACTTGTACAGAGGGCAGGTCTGTAGCGATGCGGTGCACCGGGGCATTTGCGAGATTGCCAGCGACAGGATGCGCAAGCAGGCAGTATTCAAGGAGGATCTTGAGTACTGCTTCGAGGTTTGCATGGCTGTAGGTGTTGAGGAATCCCTTCCTTTCTAGGAGGAACGTCCTTGATTTTTTTGGCCTCTTCGGAGGCCTTTTCTTGCGTTTGGGGCTTTAAACCAGTGTGCAATTTTTCACTCCAGCTGTTTATGCAAATTCCACTATAAAATGCAAGCAGTAACATTAAGTGTCCACTTAAAAAAGGAAGAGGAGCAGAAAAAAGAGAGTCCCACGGGAATCGTGTTATTCTTGGTTTAACCACAAATCAAAGAACACATGGAGACACCATGGGACAAAGACAGCTTACACTGACAGTGCACTGCAAGGGAAGCCATTTTTCTTGGGACGAAAGGCTGATGCTGCAATACTACTATGCAGGCAGCAAAGGGTGCAGGAAGCGCAGCCCGACGGTGCTGGGGAAGATTTGACTTGGCATTGGAATGCATCCACTGCTTTTATTTTTGCCTTTTGGGCAATGTTCAAATAGGAACCCTTCAGCAACGGTGGTTTCCTTGTCGTAGGAATCTGGTATTTCGGCAATCTTGCTGAGAATGAACTCTGGTATTCCCTTCATCCGTTCAATTAACGCTTCTATTGCTATTTTGGGCATGCCTCTTGCCTCCCGATGACAGTCTATTCCATCAGGTGTGACATATAACGCCGTAGTCACTGATTCTTAAAAACAGCCTTTTCGTTCCGATTCATTAGCTACTGTAAGGTAACTATGTTCGATAAAAATTTAGATCCCACCTCATCAAATGGATATCCAGTAATTTCCCCTTGTATTGACAAGGCATGTAAACTACAATTCCCAAAGGTTTGTTAACCGCAAATAACATAAGGAGTGGATTATGGAAAAGAAAAGATTTTTCTCTTTCAAAACAAAGGAAGGAAGCCTCAGGCTTCTTGCTCTGTTTGTTGCTCTCATTATTGTCTACAGTCTGTTGGCTCAGGTTATCACGACTCAAGGCTACAAGATCAACATTTCAGATGTCGTAATCAACGTAAGAGGTGCCGATCTTCACATGGAGATGTATGCTCCGGCTGATGCCGACAACAACAGCAATCTTCCGTGTATACTCTTGACACATGGTGGCTCCGAACCGCTTTCGGCAGACAGCATGATGGCATGGGAAATGGCAAGAAGAGGATTTGTCGTTCTTAATATCAGCGCCTACGGTGCAGGCCTTTCCGACCAGCCGCAGATTGTCGAAGACGGAACAACCGGTTTGGACGGTGCAAAATGGAACCGCGGAGCAACGATGGGCATGTGGGATGCCTATCAGTATGCCCTCTCTTTGGATATAATCGACCCGACCAGAATCTGCGCCTGGGCACATTCCACAGGAAGGCACCTCTTTACAAAGATGGTTTCCTACTATCATCAGGATCTGACTCTCAACGACAGACTCATCAATGTCCTTTACAATGACTTCGGCATCACCTTCACGGAAAAAGAGATTACACAGGATGCTGATGTCTTTGCAAAGGAAAGACTGAGTACAGTTGACTACGGAAGATATCTCGAGAAGAAGGCACAGGAGGAAGAGATTGTAAGCCACTACCTTAAGGCAGCAAGACTTACTGAAAGAGCTTACGGCGTGAAGGCAACTGTCGCAGGGTACACGGTAATCCGTGACCCGCAGATGAACCTTATAGTAGGTCTCGGTACTCACGAGCAGTCTGGAGTCAGCGATTTCGTTCCTGCGAACAACACCGCAACACGTTTCATCTGGACGAACCTCTTCAAGAAAGGATTTGCCAAGCAGGTTGCAGGAAGCCTTCAGCTCGGAGCTACTGCCCAGTACAAGGGTATTTTCCATGTTTCCGACGAAGTTGCCAGAAACAACTGGTATGAAATCAGTGATTACATCCACAACTCTAAGGCAGTATCCACACAGCTCGGAGAAGCTTGGGTAATCAATACCGACAGCAATGCAAAACTCCAGAAGTCAATCGACGAAGGAACAGCCCGTTTCTTCCTGAGCCCCGTTACAATGCACAATGGTAACCTGTGGAGCAAGCGAGCTATCTCTCTCTACCTCGAGTTCTATACCCAGGTATGTGGCTACAACAACGGTGAGCTTTCCGATCCGACCACAAAGCCGATCGATACTAAGAACTGCTCTGTCGGTTATGTCGCTCTTATCTGCACATCACTTGCCTTCTGTGCTCTCATAGGTGCATTAATGTCCATTACAGCTCTTCTTTTCAGTACAGGTCTTTTCAAGTCCTGTAAGAGAGAACTTCCCGAAGCAAGAATGGACCTCAAGGGAAAGAACTTCGTTCTCTATCTGATTGCCACAACCCTCGCAGGATTCGCCGGTGCGTACGGTGCACAGATGTCCGATGAAAGCTTCACCCTTTCCAACATGTCCATGTCCAAGTGGCTCCCGTGGGAACCTGGTCAGTTAAGATGCTTCCAGATGCTCTTCCTTACGGCATTCTTCGGATTCATACTTTATTTCATCATCGGCCGCTTGAACAAGAAGAACAATACACAGTGTATGTCCACCATCAAAGAGATGAGTATCAATTTCAAGGATGTTCTCAAGACATTCGGAATTGCACTCCTTCTCTTTGCGGCAAGCTATGCGGCTGCAAATGCAATCAATGTATTCTTCGATTCCAGATTCATGCTGATTGACGGTTCGTATGATGTAATGAAGAACTACTCCTTCGGAAGACTGTTCAGATACTTCATCCTCATCCTCCCGGCAACACTGGTTATCAGTACACTTAACAACAAGGTTATCTTCAAGAACGTCAGCGACAGTGCAGACACTGTCCTTAACGTGCTCTTCACTTCTCTCGGCATGATTCTTCTTATGTTGATTTCCTTCGGTTATACATACTCCAACATCGGGAACCCGGATATCTTTCATATCCAGTGCACACTTTCAATTATTCCGTTGGTGCCGATCTGTAACTACTGCTACAGAAAGTTCTATAAGCTTACCGGAAGTGTTTGGCTCGGAGCATTCTTCGTTGCAATTCTCATTTCCTGGAGATGTGCCGGTTACATTTCACACCAGTTCATGTGGTACGGAAGCAATGAAGTCGCCGCATTCTGGGGTATCTACTAATCTGTTCAATTCGGAAAGACTTTCGGGTACCGGGGGAAACTCCGGTACTTTTTTCATCTGTTGGCTGGTGCATTGAGTACTTATCTCAAATTCCCGTTCGGATTATATCTGGGAATTGAATAAATCTTTTAAATAGTTGCAGATAATGTCGGAAAGTGCATGACAAAAGCATCAAACATAGATATAGATTGTATCTATGATAGATGCCAATGCAAAACCAACGAAAATCATCCATGTCACCAACAAGAAGAACGGTGTCACCTACCTCTACGAGGACCAGGCCTTCTGGAACAGCGAGAAGAAACGCGGCGAGCACAAGCGAAAGTGCATCGGACGCCTGGGCCCGGACGGCGATGAGATATACAACGAGTACTATCAGGCAAAGAAGCAGGCCGTCTGGCCGAGACTCCGCTTGTTGTTAGCCGGCAAATTGTTTAATCAGGAAGAGAACAGGAAGTTGCAGATTGGTTTAGCAAGAGTGGCCTAGTCGTGGTACATTTGTTGCACATTCTCCTATAAAGGAAAAGGAGAGGGCTTCCCGACCAAAGTTGTCCCTCTCCCAGTTGCATATAATGCTCCTAGAGATTGCCATTGAATTGGCGGAATTGCAAGTGGTCGAAGGCCAAGGGCCCCCCAACTCCCAATCCCTGGGTGTTTTCTCCTGCACGTTCTGCCGCACCAGGCTGTACGGGCACGGATGGAGAAGGCGCTATTTCATCACCGGCGATCTTGCCAGCCTCCGATTGTGGATCCACCGGAAGCTTTGTCCCTGCTGCAGGAAGACCTACACCCTGCTACCTGTGTGGGTGCATGCCTTCAAGCTGTTCAGCCTGGAGACCATCCACCGGCTTCTGGCCTACAGGATCGAGAAAGGACACTTCAACACCATTCCTGGCGTATCCGGCTATCTGCAGCGCCGGTGGTGGAAGAGATATTCAGACAGGACTGCCTTTCTTACCAGAAGCCAAATGACAAAGAGTATCCTTATTGCAACTATTCCTGGGAGCAATAGGTTTAGCTTTCGTTCATCAAGTCAGAAGGGCTTCAATGATTTGACTTCTGGTTTTTATCACCTTTACAGCGTCGAGCATTCTAAACCATAGACTTTCTCTTTTCTTGGATAAGTCTCCGGTTGCTTTGTGATCGAGTATTTTGATATGTAGCTTTTCCTCATCTATATCAGCAATATCTGAGATTCCCCACTTGAAGGGCGAGGTGATGCCATTGCCAACAAACACTGAATGCAGCACATCAAAGATGACCAACGTTCCTGCAAAACTTGTGTGCAATATATTGAAAATGGTTTCTATCTCATTTTTTGTAAAATAGACCAGCACGCCCTCAATAATTAGTACGACTTTACCTTTTTTCACTATGCTGGCATGCCATGTATCTTCCAAGATGGAACCTTCAATAAAGGTCTGATTAGCTTTCTCGGATAAATGCTCTCTTCTCAGCTTAATGACATCGGGTAGATCAACGTCATACCAGGTGACATGATCTGGAATGGTAAGTCTATACGGCCTTGTATCCAGCCCACACCCAATATTTATGATTGTAACCGATTCATTTTGTGCAATCTCTCGTAGTAAGACAGTATCGATATACACCGTTCGTGCAATAATCCCATGAGAAGTTATAGTTCCTCCATCATACTTTTTGCTATCACACGTACTTTCTTCACATATCTGGATTGCCTTGGCATCATAAAAAAGAGCATCATTCTTTTTGCTCTCATTTGCTCTCACAAGCAACGGAATAAATAGTGTCTTTTCCAGTTCTGTCATACTTCCTCTCTTTTGCCCCCGCATGCAGCGGCAACCTTACAACTGCTGCCTTGTTCGGCTTATCCTCATAGAACCATGGATGTGTATGCTTGCTGATGCTGAAAGTGATTCTTGGGAATCGCGGACAATTGGTGGCCCACATACAAGGTATAGCATAGCGGAAATGCGCCGTCAGCACTTTTTTGGTTGTAACTCAGTCTCAGCTGTTTTCGTTGGTTCATTCCCAAACTTACTTAGTATTAACAGGAAGGGATATGGGGTGGACCATACGTCATATTAGTTCGTAGTAGCACCGGAGCTGGCTTACGCCATAATTGACGGCTTATTACTATTTTGCCCAAAAATGGGCCTCCAGCATACTTGAAATGCTGGCAGTTTGGTGCCTGGCACCAATCTGATTCGGATTGCTCTTCAACTTTATTACGTTCTATTATAGAGTGAGGGGTGTGGGAGAGATTGATATGGATGGAAAGACAAGAGCTGATATACACGCTGGACTGGAAGTGCTTATCGTCCTCAAGCAGGACCAAGCCACCGGTGCTACCACCAAAGGTGTGGTCAAGGACATCCTGACCAACTCTAGCACGCATCCGCACGGCATCAAGGTCCGTCTTGAGAGTGGTGAAGTAGGGCGGGTGAAGGAGATTCTATCACGGATATAACCACTTCAACTACACAAGTGAACAACCCCCTCCATGGCATAACGCTGGAGAAATTGCTTCTCCGCCTGGTCGATTACTACGGCTGGGACGGGCTGTTCGACATGCTGCAGCTACAATGCTTTTATAACGACCCCAGCATCAAATCCAGCTTGAAGTTCCTACGCAAGAACCTTTGGGCGCGGACAAAGCTGGAGAATATCTACCTGGACCTTGAATATACCCTGAACAAGGAATCGAGGCATTAGTGGTACTTCGGCAGTGGTAGGCTGAAAAAGCTGGTTATTTTTCTTTATATGCGAAGACTTTAGGATACACTTTTTGGTACAGTGTTCTATTGAATCCTGAATTACACTACCCTTAAACAACAAAAACTCTCCGCATTGCGAGGAGTTCTATCTTTAGGCCCAGAAGGACTTGAACCTTCGACCCACGGATTATGAGCGAACCTTGAGTCACATCCAATCTGTTCTATTTTGTTCCTAAATACATTTATTGTCAAGCATTATGAAACAACCTAAAACAGGGTAAAACCTCTTGGTATTGGTACAGTTGTTGGTATTTTGGTACAGTTTTTGTCATAGTGCTTACGTTTCAAGTATCTCGATTAGTTCATAATATTGGTATACTTCATTTGTGTGAGGATTTTCAGTTTCAGAGCTCTTGCATACTAATGAGATCTTTTGGTTCAAGTGAAGTAGCTCGACATCCTCGAGATGAGTGTTTGAGAAGTAAATTTTTATTAATTCACCATTCTCTTTTCGTAAATGGATCCTTTCATTTTTACTTAGTAGCTCGATTACTCCATTGACCGTTTCATCAATAGCCTCTTTGATAATCATTGAATCTAGTGCTGAGGATATTTGGGCTATCTGAGAATTTGATCCTTTCCAACTTCTCTCCGAACACCCATCATGTTCCCAGTTTAATTCTAGAGAACCAGACACAGAGTCTATTACTTGGAAGAAATTACGAAGATTTCTCACCCCGTAGGCTCCAAAGTCCATTATTGATTCGAGAAAGCTTTCTCCTTCCCCATACGTATCTAGTAAATTAAAAACTCGGAGTATTGCATTTTTCGCTAAACCATCTTCAAATAAATCTCTATCAGCGTTTGCTGAGATTAGCAAACGAGTTGATCCCGGTAGTAAACCAAATAATTGTAAGTTAAGAATATTATTAATCGCTTCAGGCACTCTAGATGCAGCTTTCTGTCCTCTGAAAATTCTGTCGGCAATATGTCCCAACATTCTGTTTATGTAATTAGAAATTTTCGAAAGCATTGCCAGTGTGATAGAACCGGTTTTCATAGACTCAGCCATTAATCTGAAATCAAGCACTTCAGACTTCGCAGATATCTGTTGAAACATCTGTTTCTGTTCAAGTTCTTGAAGATGATTGTTGAGAGAAGAAGCTTGCAATTCATATGCAAAGCTACCTTGCGAGGCTTTTTGCTCGGATTCTTCAATGAATTGTTTCACATTTTTAATATTTTCGTTCAATGTCTTCATTAAGAAACCTTCATCCTAACAATCCCTTTGGGTAGTTCTTTACGTGAGAATCCAAACCATCCACGCCAATAACTCTTGTGTGGCTCATCTTCTGCTACACAAAAAAATACATCACAATAAAAATTTGTTTTAGCTTTAGGGTTATTTATCAACTCACTAAAAAGTGCTTGTTTATCTGATGGCAGCATATCGCATTTTTGTTTGGATGCAATAATTAATAGGTCTATATCATTGGGATCCATTTTGTTCGTAACAAATGATCCGTCAATCCATAATTCAAATGGTATTTGTATTGCTTTTAAGCAGTTGATGTATTTATTAAGCCCCTTCACCAGCTTATCTCGGGTTATTGAGCCAGGAAACGCATAGAGAAAATCTTTTTCCAGCTTAGCTTCATCATAGTCATGAAATCCTGCTGATAGTATCGGAGTAAACACAAAAACCTTCTTTGAGACAAGTATTATGTAGCTATCTTAAACCACAATCTGAAAAAATGGAATTTTTTTCTTTCTACTTGATAGGTAATCTACTGCATAATGATTATTTTTAGGTCCTCATGCCATTAGCCACATTTAATTTCCCCTATAGTGCCAATATGAGTGTATTATTAAGGGTGATAAGAAATACAAATACCGGCTATTTGATACAAAGGCGGTAATGCAGCGCTTTTGATTGAAGGTTGTTGGTACTATTTGAATAATTGGAGAAGTGATGACTCATCTCGAAGACATAAAGCCCGGAAGTGTGGTAAGGAACTTGGTTCACCATCGTGATGTAGAAATAGTGCAGACTAAATGGTGGGGTTCCACTGCATTGGATGTTACCTATAAAGATCATGAAGGCAATCTTGGGCAACAGATTCTCTATCGGGAACAGGAAGTATCTCTCGAGATTATTGAACCAGGCAGAAAATGGGCTTTTGATGGGGATGGAAATATGTTCAAACTCCTTTCAGAAGCGTACCGCATTCATTTGGCACACCTTTTTGATCCCTATCTCGCCGTTAACACATCCTCGATTGAACCACTTCCACACCAGATTACTGCAGTCTATGGGGAAATGTTGACACGACAACCACTCCGATATGTCCTTGCGGATGATCCTGGAGCTGGGAAGACCATCATGGCTGGTTTGTTGATCAAAGAACTGATGATTCGTGGTGATGTGAAACGTTGTCTTATCGTGGCGCCTGGGAACCTGGTGGAACAATGGCAGGATGAGCTCTTCAGTAAGTTCGGTATCAAGTTCGATATCATCACAAACGAGGCGATTGAATCAGCGGTCAGCGGAAATGTCTTTTCTGAAGTGAACTTGGCCATTGCACGTCTTGATAAGCTCTCTCGGAGTGATGAAATCCAAAAGCGTCTGGAATCAACAGATTGGGATCTCGTTGTCTGTGATGAAGCACATAAGATGTCAGCCTCGATTTGGAATGGGGAAGTCAAGTATACAAAACGGTTCAAGCTTGGCCAATTGCTGTCAAATATCACGCGTCATTTTCTCCTGCTCACAGCCACACCTCATAACGGGAAAGATGAAGACTTCCAGCTGTTTATGTCCTTGATTGATGCGGACCGGTTTGAAGGAATACAGCGCACTGCCAACAAAGCTATAGATGTCTCTGATGTCATGAGAAGGTTGGTGAAGGAAGAACTGCTCAAATTTGATGGAAAACCGCTTTTCCCTGAAAGGCTTTCATACACCGTTAACTATGATCTCTCCGATGATGAAGCTGAACTCTATACGGCTGTCACTGAATACGTCAGGGAAGAATTCAATCGAGCAGATAAGCTTAACGGTGAAAGAAAGAATACCGTTGGGTTTGCCTTGACTATACTGCAACGAAGGCTCGCTTCTTCTCCTGAAGCAATTTACCAGTCACTCAAACGAAGGCGTGAGAAGCTTGAGCAACGCCTTGCAGAGGAGAAACTGAACCGCCATCCACAGGAAAAGAAGTTCTCTGAGGAGGACATTGATGATCTTGAGGATGCCCCTGATTCCGAGCTCGAAGAGATTGAAGAAGAACTCCTCAACCAATCCTCTGCGGCCTCTACCATGGAGGAATTGGAGAAGGAGATTGCCACTCTTAAGCGGATTGAAGCTATGGCAAACAGCCTTAGGGCCAGTGGAAATGACCATAAATGGGATGAACTTTCAAGGCTACTTCAAGATTCACACGCTATGATGGATCCAGAGGGTAATCGAAAAAAACTCATTATATTTACGGAGCATAAAGATACGCTTCGTTACCTTACTGATAAGGTTCGCAGTCTGGTTGGCAGATCAGAAGCAGTGGTGAATATTTCAGGTGGCATGGCGCGTGATGAACGACGCAAAATTGAACAGCTGTTCAAACAAGACAAGGATACCCTTATTCTCATCGCCACCGATGCTGCAGGTGAAGGTATCAACCTGCAACGTGCACACCTGATGATCAACTATGACCTGCCATGGAATCCCAACCGCCTTGAACAGAGGTTTGGTCGTATCCACCGAATAGGCCAGAAGGAAGTCTGTCATCTTTGGAATCTCGTTGCCAAAGAAACCCGGGAAGGCATGGTATTCCAACGATTGTTTGAGAAGCTAGAGGAAGAGAGACGAGCGTTGGGTGGGAAGGTGTTTGATATCTTGGGTAAGCTCACTTTTGAGAATAAGCCTCTTCGGGATCTGTTGGTTGAAGCTGTGAGGTATGGCAATAAACCTGAGGTGAGAGAACGGCTGAATAAGGCTGTTGATAACTCACTGGATAGAAAGGTCCTCATCGAGCTCTTGGAAGAAAGATCATTGACGTCCGATACACTTGATGTCCATACCGTAATGAAGATAAAGGAAGAAATGGAAAGGCTGGAAACCAGAAAGCTGCAACCCCATTTCATTCAGAGTTTCTTTATGGATGCATTCCCGCAATTCGGTGGAAGAATCAGCCAACGGGAATCAAACCGCTTCGAGATCCCCTTTGTTCCTTTCGCTATCCGAAACAGAGATGTCCCGACAGGGATTGGAAGAACCATACTCAAGCGGTATGAACGCGTTAGTTTCAGCAAGGAGAACCTAAACATACCAGGCAAGCCGATTGCTGACTTACTCTGTCCTGGACACCCGTTGCTTGATGGATTGATTGATCTGATCTTGGAACAACGTTTCGATGTGCTTAAGCAAGGAGCGGTTCTGATTGACGATTCATTCTCCTTCGACAAACCAAGGCTTTTATTTTACCTAGAGAATAGCATTCAAGACGGAAAAATTGTATCAAACAATAACCGGAGAGTAATCTCCCAGCAAGTTCACTTCGTTGAGATTGATACTGAGGGGAAGGTTCATAATGCGGGATATGCCCCGTATCTTGATTACCGGGTACCCGATGAAACCGAGCAAGGAAAGGTTAGGGATCTTCTTGCGAGTCTGGACTTCTTGGAGGATCCTGAAGCTCTCGCAACGAAGTATGCAATAGAGCAGCTTATCCCAGCTCACTTCTCCGAGGTAAAGGCAAGAAGATTAACCCAGGTTGAGAAGATAGAGAAAGCTGTGCATGTAAGGCTCACTGCAGAAATCCGGCATTGGGATCAACGGGCTAATGATCTTAAGCTTCAGGAAGCTGCTGGAAAGACTGGAATGAAACTCAACTCTACCCGAGCGCAAGCAAGGGCTGAGGAGATTGCAGCCCGCCTTAAGAAGAGGATGGATGATCTCCAACAAGAGAAATCTATATCACCTGTACCTCCTGTGGTTATTGGGGGCGCTGTTGTTATTCCTGCTTTCCTGCTTCAGGAGGAAAAGGAAGCAACACTGTTTGGAGTAGACCGAAAAGCAATCGAAAGAATTGCAATGAATGCGGTAATGGCCATTGAGAGAGAACTTGGCTATTTCCCGAAGGATGTCAGTGCTGACAATTGTGGATATGACGTTGAATCAAAGGTATCCGAAGAGACTGCGTTCGATGAAGGGTGTCTGAGATTCATTGAAGTCAAAGGAAGAACGAAAGGCTCCACTACGGTAACAGTGACAAGGAATGAGATTCTTACATCACTGAACAAGCCTAACCATTACATTCTTGCCATAGTGGAAGTTGATGACAAGAGGGTGGAGATTACATACCTGAAGAATTCGTTCTCTACGATTCCAGACTCCGCTGCGACAAGCACAAATTTCGATATTGCGTTATTATCGAAGAATTCAGAAATAGTTTTTACCCAACAACGAGGAATATGAGCATAACCAAGAAGAAATTGATAGAAGTGGCATTGCCACTCGAAGCGATAAACGAAGCGTCCGCAAGGGAGAAGTCCATCAGGCATGGGCATCCATCCACATTACATTTGTGGTGGGCGCGTCGTCCTTTGGCTGCTGCAAGGGCTGTGATATTTTCTTCTTTGGTGGATGATCCCTCTTCACATCCAGACCTGTTTCCTTCAGAGGAAGCCCAAGAGAAAGAGCGTCAGAGGTTGTTTAACAGTATGCGTAAATTCGTAACCCATTTTAAACGAATGGGCTGCGGAGTAAGCTGTGTGCATGAAGCGTGTGCGGATACCTTGGCTACTGCCTCTTTCCTCTAAGGATATACGGCTCCTTTCT
>Ga0247842_10002293_pt1 | contig 28839 bp, 11 predicted proteins | sample LaCruzMarch2015__3_FD_192411 | JGI IMG/M metagenome (GOLD analysis project Ga0247842, IMG submission 192411) | Freshwater microbial communities from meromictic Lake La Cruz, Castile-La Mancha, Spain - LaCruzMarch2015_19m | ecosystem: Environmental > Aquatic > Freshwater > Lake | place: Spain...
CAACGGGGCGGATGCGGTGGGCCTGATCACGATGAGTTCGGGGACGCTTACCGCGGCCCATGAGTTCCACCTGGCGACAGGTGCCACCACCGCCTACGGCGCCTTCGTCATGAGCGGCGGCGTGGCGACGTTGCCAAGTTGGGTGAACGTCACCCAAGGCGGCGTCGGCGTAATGACTGTCAGCGGCGGCACGTTAAACGTGACGGGGACTGTGGGCAGTGGTTGGCTGAACCTGGGCTGTGTCGCGGCCAATGGCAAAGGCGTGTTGGATTTGTCCGGCACGGGTGTCATTAATGTCTCATCAACTGGCGTCTACCTGCCGCAGAATCAAACCGGACAGTTTGCGGTGTTGAACATCTCCGGCAACGGCCAGTTGAACATCACTGGCACCGGAGGGATTGTCTTTGGTGCTGGTACCAGCAACACGGGCATCTTGAATCTCAATGGCGGTACGCTGACGACCAAAGTCCTGACGTCCGGATCGCCCACGGCCATTATCAGCTTCAATGGCGGCACTCTGAAGGCCGCGTCGGGCGCGACGGCCGCATTCCTGCCGACTGGCTTCACGGGCACCTACATTTATGGCGGTGGTGCAACCGTTGACGACAGCGGCCAGAACCTCACGATTGGCCAGGCGCTTCTCGCCCCCACGGGGAGCGGCGTCAGCTCGATTACCGGGTTGACCGGTACCGGCTTCATCGCGCCTCCGATCGTGACCATCGCTGGCGATGGCGTGGGTGCGACGGGCGTGGCGACCATTGACGCCAGTGGCAACCTCACCGGCATCACCATTACGAGCGCCGGCACTGGCTGTTCAGCCGTGACAGGTGTTACGCTGAGCGGTGGCGGCGGCACGTATGCCGGCAGTGAGTCCGCGCCACTCGTCGCCAATACCAGTGGCGGTTTGACCAAGCTCGGCAGTGGCACGTTGACGCTCACCGGCGCCAACACCTACGCGGGTGGCACGACGATTAACGCCGGACAGTTGACGATTGGTACGGCGAGCACCGTGAATGGAAGCGGCACCATTTCCATCGCCAGTAGCGCGACGTTTAACTACAACAGCTCGGCGGCGCAGACGTTAAGCGGTGCCATCAGCGGCGGCGGCGCATTGATTATTCACGGTGCCGGCACGTTGACGCTCACCGGCGCTAATACATATACAGGCGTCACGACGATCAACGCCGGTAAGCTGGTGGTGAACGGATCCCTTGCGGCTGGCAGTGCGGTGACGGTGAGCCAGACCGCAGGTTCCGCCTATATCAGTGGTACCGGTACTATCAATGGTGCAGTAACCCTCGCCAACGCAGCCAACAGCGGCATCAATCTCAGGGATGGCGCGGTTGGCACTCTGGCGATCGGCGACAATCTTACCGTAAGCGGCGACGCCGGATTCAACCCCATTGTATTCGACCTGGGCGCCGGCGCAGCCGGAACTGACAAGATTACAGTCGGCGGCAATATGACCGTTACCACAGCAGGCGCGGTTGTCATATATCTCACTCAGATTGGCGGCGCGGCCACCCCTATTAACGCGGGCACTTACGATCTCATTGAAACAGCAGGAACGATGGCAACTCTCGATAAGTTTGTTCTGGCGACGACCGCAACCTTTGGTTCGACGTATACTCTTCAGCTCGATGGCACTACTAAGAAGCTGCAACTCGTTGTCGCTGCCGGCCCGGCCGGCCCGGCGGCCGCGTTCTGGAAAGGTGGAACCACAGGCTGGTCAAGCGCCGCCAACTGGAATACTGACGCCACTTCCGACAGCGGTGCGGGTGCCCCTGGCTACGGAGCGAATGTAAGCTTCTATACAACAGCGCCTGAAGCCGCGAATCTGACGAATGGTGTCCTTGACACGGACTTTGAAATCAACAGTCTTAACTTCACTGCTGACGCGATTTCCCCGGTGACTATCGGCGGCGCGACAAACATGATGAGAATCAATGCCACCACCGCCAATGGCAATACTGCCGGAAATGGCATTACCGTTATGACACCCGGCGCGGGCGCTCCAACGCATACGATTTCCGCAAAGGTTGGACTTACCGCCAATCAGACATGGACCATCAATAGCGGCGGATCGCTCACCATTAGCGGTGTCGTCAGCGATAGCGATTTCGGCGGGGCATATACCCTCACCAAGGCTGGCGCGGGCGCGCTGACGTTTTCCGGCGCCAATACATACACAGGCGTCACGACGATCAACGCCGGCACGCTGGCATACGGCGCCAGCGATGCCATTTACACCGGCGGTGTAACTGTTAACGGCGCTACGGCCGTCCTCGCCCTTGGCGCCAACCGCACCGATACCGTGGGGACAGTCACTCTCGATGGCGGCGGCCAGATCACAGGCACAGGCGCTTCCGCATTGACCAGCGCCGGCGCCTTCGAGATGAAGAGCGGTACGGCGAGCGCTATTCTGGCTGGCGCAGGAATTCATTTGAATAAAACCACCTCCGGCGTTGTGACGCTCTCCGGCAACAACACCTACACCGGCGGCACAACGATCAGCGCCGGCACCCTGCGAGTCGGGACCGGCGGCAACACCGGTTCGTTGGGCACCGGCACCACGCTCAACAGCGCCACACTGGTCTGGAACAACACCAGCGGGCTGAACGTGACCTCCGGCAACGCCATTACCGGCACTGGCGCGTTCATGATCGACGCTGGCGTCATCGTCCTGCAAACTCAAGCCGGCGGCACCGTCAGCAGTGGTACGATCACGGTGGATGGAACCGGCAGTGGCAATAACTCATCCCTCTTGATCTGGGCTCCGAACTCAGTAGCGCTGAACAATGACTTTATCCTCAACAGCATGGGCCCGGCGCAGAATTGCGGCGCCATCAACCACGACGGTGACAGTATCGGCTCCCGTGTGGTGACGCTCACGGGCACCATCACCCTCAATGGCAGCAGCCGGGTCGGCGTTGGCGGGCTGTCAAAGAACCACATGGACATCAATGGCAAGGTGACCGGCGTCGGCAAGCTCTATGTTTATGAAAGCCAAGGTCAATGGACGTATCTGTCGAACAGCAGCAACGACTACCAAGGCGGCACGGAGATTGAAACCGGAATCTTGATACTCGGCTCGGCCACGGCGGCGGGCACCGGGACCATTACCATCGACGACGGCGGCCGGTTGCGAACCGACAATTTCACCGGCACGCTCAATAACAACATCACGCTGATTGGCGGCGGCGCGATTTCCGCACGGATTGGAGCAGGAAGTGACCAGACTCTGGCAGGCACGGTGACCCTCAGCGGCACGGTCGGAGGCACGGCGGCTGCTATCTCCACGTACAGCGTCGGGCATTCGCTGACGATCAACAACCCCATCGGCGGCACCGGCGACCTGTACTTCCGCGCCGGCGGAGCTGCCGCAAACCACAATGAGTACTTCATCCTCAGCGGCAGTGCCAGCACCTACACCGGCAACACATGGCTCCACGACCAGGCCATCGAGGGCGACTACGCGGCCAATGCCATTGTCCAACTCCAGGGCGGCGCGCTGCCAGGCACCACCGTGTTGACGATGAGTCAGAGCAACCACTCTTTTAACAACGACTCGGTCCTGGACCTCAACGGCTACAATCAGACCCTGGCCGGCTTGACCACCACGACCCTCGGCAGCGGCGGTTCAGGCTGGTTCATTTCCAACAGCAGTGACTCTCTTTCCACGCTGACGATCAACAACAACTCCGACTACACCTTTGACGGCGTGATCGGGGTCAACACCTTCGGCAACAACCAGACACCCGGCAGCGGCAACATCGCGCTGACGAAGACCGGCGCCGGCAAGCTCAAGCTCACGGGCGTAAATACCTATGCCGGCGTAACGACCATCAATGTCGGCGCACTGATGGTGGACAACAGCAGCGGGTCCGGGACGGGGACAGGGGCGGTAAATGTCATTGGCGGCACATTGGGCGGTACGGGTACCGTGGCCGGGGCCGTAAGCGTGGCGAGCGGCGCATTCCTGTCGCCGGGCGATCCGTCCACAGGCGGCGACATCAGCGTGCTCGGTACTGGAAACGTGGTCTTCCAGAATAATTCAACCTTCGTGGTTCAAGTCGGCGATGCGGCCGACAGAATCACGACACCAGGGACAGTAGAGATTGACTCCGGTGCAAATTTGAGCCTGTCTGAGTTCGGCAATGTTCAGACGGATAGGGTGTATACGATTATTTCCGCGACCGGCGGGGTTACCGGAGCCTTCCGCAACATGCCGAACGGCTGTCCGGTGACGCTGGGCTCGTCATATTTCACCATTTTCTATACGGCGACCACTGTTGAGCTCCGCTACTCAGGGTTCCCGGGAACGGTGATCATAATCCGGTGAGGCTGTCAGGTCGGTTGCTTGAATCTCCTTGCGTATGGATAATCTGTCGGCATAAACGTAATGCCCCTGTGGTAAGGAGCCGGTAACAAATAACATTTACATCAAGTGGTGATGCTACAGCCGCTAACACACGCCCCGACAGAGTCGCCGTCGCCCAAAGGGCTATGGCGGCCATGGCGGGCGGCTACAGGAATCGAGCTTTCCGCTGTAGCCACGGCACTCTGTTGCCGTGTCCGGATGAGTCTTGTTGTAAAGGTTAATAATTAGAGGTGCCTAATTGAATATGTATGTGTGAACATTAATCAGGCAAGGAGTGATGGTGTGGATAAGATAATGTTGTCGGTGGTGTTGTTGGTGATGATGTGCGGCGTGGTGAAAGCTCAGCAAACCGTGAGACCTTTGCGGCCGCCATCGGTTCCACTGGTTCAATGCGATCCGTATTTCAGCATCTGGTCGCCTGGCGATAATCTTGCCGATGTCGATACCACACATTGGACGGGGAAGCCCAATCGCCTTTCAAGTTCTGTAATAATTGACGGCAGGCAATACAGGGTCATGGGCCGCCCCGGCAGTGCTTTGCCGGCAATGTCGCAGAAGAGTGTCGAGATTCTGCCGACGCGTACGATATGTACATTCGGAGATGCGGGGATATCTCTCACACTCACTTTCCTTACGCCTCTGCTTCCATATGATATTGACGTCCTCTCGCGGCCGGTCACGTACCTGACATACGCGTTTGTTTCCACCGATGGAAAAATACATGATGTCCGGCTGTCGTTCGATGCATCCGGCGAAATCGCCGTAAATGTTCCTGGTGAAGAGGTTACGTGGTCAACTGAAGCAATCGGAAATCTGACGGCACTGAAGGTTGGTTCGAAGACGCAGCGCATTCTCGGGGTGAGCGGGGATGATCTTCGTATTGACTGGGGCTATCTCTATGTCGCAGCCAGGGCTTCCGAGCTGGCATCGGCGCAAGTAGACGATGTTGCAACTCCAGGCGCTAATATGCCTGCAGTTGAGCCGAAGGCGCCGGCCTCTGGTGGCAGCGTGGTTGCTGCGCTCAGCTTTAACAACATCAAGGTGGAGGACAAGCCTGTTTCCCTTCAAGTGATCCTGGCCTATGATGACCTGTATTCCATCCAGTATATGAAGACGAACCTGCGCCCTTACTGGCGTCGCAACGGATGGGAGGCTGCGGATCTATTGAAGGCGTCGGCGAAAGAATACAAATCACTGGCAAGAAGTTGCGCAGAGTTTGACGCGGAATTGATGGCTGATCTTACAAAGGCGGGTGGTGAGAAATACGCCAAGATCTGCGCGCTGGCCTACAAGCAGTGTTTTGCAGCGGGCAAGTTCGTTGCAGATGCAAACGGCAGGCCGGTCTCGTTCTGCAAAGAAAACCATTCCAATGGTTGCATTGCCACCTCTGATGTTTTCTATCCGATGGCCCCGCAGTTTCTTCTGTTTGGTCCCACGCTGGCAAAATCGTTTCTTGTGCCCTTTATGAACTATGCCGCTTCTCCCCGCTGGAAGTTTGATTCAGCGCCCCATGACCTGGGCAGGTATCCGCTGGCCAATGGCCAGGTATATGGTGGAGAGGATCGCAGCCCCATGCCTGTTGAGGAAAGCGGAAATCTTCTCATCCTAATGGCTGCGGTTGCACAGATGGATGGGAACGCTGACTTTGCGGGTCTTTACTGGAAGCAATTACAGCAGTGGGCCGAGTATCTCAAGGCCAAGGGGCTAGATCCTGAGAATCAGCTCTGTACCGATGATTTTGCCGGTCACATGGCTCACAATGTCAACCTCAGCGCAAAGGCTATCTGCGGTCTGGCTTCGTTCGGCAAGCTCTGCGAAATGCGCGGCGACGAGGTGAAGGCGGCGGAATATTCAAAGCTCGCAAAGGAGTTTGCCGCAAAATGGATCAAGGATGCCGCCGATGGTGATCATACCAGGCTCGGGTTTGACCAGCCAAATACCTGGAGTCAGAAGTACAACCTTGTCTGGGATCGCGTTCTGGGGCTTGACCTGTTTCCTGACGGGGTTTTGCGCCGGGAAATGGATTATTATAGGAAGATCCAGAATGGTTTCGGGCTGCCGCTCGATAGCAGGAAAGAATACACCAAGCTGGACTGGACGCTGTGGACTGCAACACTTACACAGAATCGTGCTGATTTTGATGCGATACTCGCGCCGGTATATCGCTTCATCAGTGAAACTCCGGATCGTTCACCGTTGACCGACTGGTATCAGACCAAAACAGCGACGAAGGTGGGATTCACTGGCCGCTCTGTGGTGGGTGGGGTGTTCATGCAGATGCTCTATGATAAGGCTGTCTGGAAGAAATATGCGAAGCGGGACAGCACACAGTCAAAGGACTGGGCTCCGATGCCTGTGCCGCCAGTTGCGACAATGATTGTCCCTACCGCGGAAACCAACAAGAATCTTGTGTGGCGTTATACGACTGAAAAGCCGGCAGATGGATGGTTCAACCCGGAATTTGATGCGGGAGCATGGAAAGATGGCAAAGCCGGCTTTGGCACGGCTGTTACGCCGAATACGGTTATCGGAACCGAGTGGACCTCAAGCGGTATCTGGCTGCGACGCGAGATCGAAATGCCGCGTGAAAAGATCAGCAAGCTCCAATTGCGAATTCACCATGACGAGGATACTGAAGTATTCATCAACGGTGTGCTTGCCGCCAAGCTTGCCGGATACGCAACCGAGTACGAACTTGTACCAGTCAGCGATGCCGCTGTGCAGGCAGTGAAGCCGGGTAAGAACCTGATTGCTGTTCATTGTTTGCAAACGCGCGGAGGCCAGTATATCGACGTTGGTCTTGCCGATCTCCGTTAACGTTCGTTTTCCTGTCATTAAGCCCGAAGGAATGTGTAATGCTGTGTTTACACTGGCGTCCCATAGGGCCGCCAAGGCTGTAGCTGTTTAGCCTGCAGGCTGTTAGGTAAAACCGATGAAAGTCAGAATTCAAGTATCGAAAATGCCATAGCATGAGGACAAACTGAAATGCACATATTCCCTAATAGTCTACAGCCTACAGCCTATCAACCTGCGTCCTATGGGACGCTAGTGCTGCGTTTGTTCAAATGTCTTCTCGCAGGAATGTTACTCATGGTTTCCGGATTGGTGACTGCGTCGGTAATGGCGGGTACAGAGGAGCCTGAAAGAATTGCTCTATGGGGCGATAAGGCTCCTGTGGGCGGCGGAAAGTTTGCGGCAAACAACGCTTTCATTACGGTGTACCGTCCAGCAAAACCGAATGGAACGGCAATTATCATTTGTCCCGGTGGCGGCTACGGTGGACTTTGTGTGACGCCCGAGGGTCATAACATCGCCAACTGGCTGAATGAGCATGGCATCGTGGGGGTGGTACTGGAGTACCGGCTTCCGTATGGAAATTGTTTGGTTCCCCTCCTCGATGCCCAACGTGCCATCCGTATCGTGCGCGCCAGGGCGGGGGAATGGAACTGCAATCCAAGACGGATCGGGATTATGGGGTTCTCCGCAGGCGGGCATCTGGCATCTACTGCGGCGACTCACTTCGATAGTGGGGAGAGTATGTCGGGTGATCCTGTCGCGAGAATCGGTTGCCGGCCGGATTTCGCAATACTGATCTATCCGGTTATTACGATGGGTCAGATGACGCATACCGGGTCACGGGACAACCTCCTTGGGCCCAGCCCTAAACCAGAGACTGTGGAATGGTTTTCCAATGAGAAGCAGATCACAAAACAAACACCACCGGCATTTCTGGCTCATGCTCAGGATGACCGTGGTGTCAGCCCGGTCAATAGCCAGTTGTTTTATGATGCATTGCAGGTTCATAAGGTGGAGGCAGAATATCTTAAACTGCCGAGCGGCGGTCATGGGCTGAATGGCTATAGCGGGCCGATGTGGGAGGCCTGGAAGGTTCGGTCTCTGCAATGGCTGGAGAAGCAGAAGTTGCTTCCTGCCACCGTTAGAAATGATACAGAGGGGGTACGAAGATGATCTTGGATGCGACGATTAATCGTATTTTGGCCGGATTGCTTGTGTTTGGTGTTACAACCGTTTTTGCCGGCGATCAGAAGCCTGAAGGGATTGGCAAAGATGGGGATGTGGCATGGCTGAAGCAGGCCAGGGAGCATGTGCTTGCGCCGACATCCGATTGGGTCGCGCCCGTGTGTGTCACACGGACGGAGGGAAAGGTTGAGGTGGCAGACGCGCTCCTGGTCGAAGATGGCCGAAGCGGTCGCTTGACCTTTGAAAAGGGCGGCGTGAAGCCTGTGGTTGTTCTGGATTTCGGAAAACAGAGCGTGGGTGGTTACGCGGTTTTTACGGTCACGGCTAGAACAGGTATGCCTGTGGTGCGCTTGTCGTATGCGTGCCACCCTGACGGGCTCTCTGAGACAGGTGATTTTAGGCGTGAGACAAGCGTTCGCTATCTCGGTCCGACGCTGGATCTGCCGGTGCTGCCCGGCAACATCAATCGACATGAGACCTATACAATTCCGCGCACGGGCCGGTTTATTGCGCCTCTGATTCAAGGCCAGACCCGGTATGTGCGGGTTCAGCTCGATACGCCAGGGACGTCGGTGGAGATTGATGCTGTGGCCATGGTGAATAGCAAGGTGTATGACCGTTCGCCCTATGACGGCTATTTTCTTTGCAGTGACGAGCGGCTGAATCGGCTTTGGTATATCAGCACGTGGACATTGCAAATCGCCTCGTTCCCAAATCATGATGCATGGAAGATCGTGGACGGGTGGCTACTGCCGCGCAAGCTGGAACAAGCCGATGACGTTGGTTTGAGTGTGGAAGGGGCGAAGTGGGGTGATGTGACTGTCGAGACCACGTTCGAAATACGCGCGAATCCGCATCATGTCTCGGCTGCAGGCGTGGCATTCCGCGCCAGAGACGTGCGCAATGCATATCTGGCTGAAATATTGCTGGATGGTACGTTCCGGCTTATGTGTCGCAAGGATGGCAAGGATGCCGTGCTAAGCGAAAAGCGTCTTCCCCTGCTGATCGACGGTGAGCGGCATGCTTTGACAATTGAGGCGCACGGGCCGGTGTTGACCACGCGGCTGGACGGCGCGGTGATCGACTCGACGCGTAATGATGTGTTTTCAACCGGACGCGTCGGTTTCTATACGCCGAAAGAGAAATGGCCTCTGTTCGACAACATTCGTGTTGCGGACGCCAAGGGACAAGTCCTGCTATCGGATGATTTCACCGGCGACCTGTCGAAGTGGCAGTTCGCGCGCACGCTTTCGTATGTGGCGGACGGCGCCAAGCGCGACAGGCTGGTCTGGTCAGGCGACCTGTATTTTGGTCAACGAAGTGCTTATTACGCGTTCGCTAATCCGCTATATATTCGCGATTCGCTCAAGATGCTGGCGTTCAATCAGACGCCGGAAGGCTATGTTCATGCTTCGCCGTATCCTGAACGGAGTGTGCCGCCGGCTTCCGGGGATTACGGACCGTTTCCATCGGATGAATTTGCCGCCTGGCTGGTGCCTGTCGCCTGGGAACATCTGCTCTATACTGACGATACTGCAACTCTGAAGGCGATCTATCCTGCGATCACTCGTCTTTTGGGTTACCTTGGCAACCACGTTGGAGAGAATGGCTTGTTCCTTCAGCGCTTCGAGACATCCAAGCATACGGGTAATCTCAGCCTTGGCGACACGAGGACTCGTGCCTACATGAATGTTCTTCTGTGGGGGGTTTTTACTGATGCCGCTAAGATTGCCGACAGGCTGGGTCTTGCCGACGACCGTAAATCCGCTCAGAAGAAAGCAGATGCGATCAAGAGCGCCCTATTTGCGCATCTATGGGACTGGACAAACGGCTGTTTTCGCGAAGCACTGGAGACCCCCGGTTTTGGATCCGAGGCAAACGCTTTGGCTCTCTCAATGAAGCTTGTTTCGTCCGAACAGGCTGTCCGGATTGCGCGGCAACTTGGGAAGATAGAGTCCGGCAAGTTTCAGAGTCTGGCGAGCCGGGGTAAATTCGAGTACGGGTTCGGCCAATCGGGACTCCGCGCCATTTTTGAACATAACTGGCTGCGCCTGCTCGATAATGGATGGAAGGGTGCGACCACCACGACGGAAGGCATGAATATGATTACGTCCGGCTGGGGCGACGAATCTCATTCCGATGCCGCTATTGCTGATCATTTCAGCGCGTATGTTCTGGGTGTGATGCCGACGGCGCCCGGATTCAGCCGCTTCACCGTGCGTCCGATGCCGGCGAATGATGCTACCTGGGCAAAGGGATTGGTGCCTACCCCGCACGGCCCAATTGCGGCAGGGTGGGAGGTTACCGGAACAGTATTTAAGCTGAATCTGACCGTGCCGCATGGGACAACGGCTGACGTGGTATTGCCGGAAGTCGGGACTGTCCTTGTCAACGGCAAGCCAGGTGATGTTAAGGGTCTTGCCGAGGGTGTATACGAGATTGAGGTCAGGGATTTGCCGCGCGACGCGTGGGCTGATCCCGCGGTGACAGTCCAGGTCAGGGCAAATGAAAGGTCACTTGGGTTAACCGCATTCAGCTCGCACGAAGTTGGCGGATGGGGATTGATGAATTTGCTGGCTGGCGAGGAGCAGGCGAAGAAAGGATACAGTTCCTTGCCGCATGAGACAGCCGCCAGCGCCGAGTGGATCGATATTGATCTGGGCGGGGAAACGACGCTCTCAAAGATTGTGCTTATCCCGCGAAGCGATACCGCGGCCGCTGACGGCGCCGCTGCGGGGTTCCCGCGCGATTTCACCCTGCAGATTGCAAAGAAGAAGGGTGAGTACACAACGGTCGCAACCTATACCAACTGTCCCCCGCCTGATGCGAAAGGGCTCGCGATTGATCTTTATACTGTCATCGGGTATCCGAAAATTAGATACGTGAGGCTGGATGCCACGCGTCTTGGAGAGCCGGCACGCGACGAGCCCGGTGCTTACCGCCTGCAGTTGAGACGCATCAAGTTGGTGAATGCATATTAACAACACTGCGATTGAAGCGATAGTAATATGCTGGGGGAAGCATGAATCATGTTGAGCGATTTCGCGCCGTAATGAACTTTCAGCCCGTCGATCGTCTGCCAAAATGGGAATGGGCGATGTGGTGGGACAAAACGATCGAGCGGTGGCATGGCGAAGGGTTGCCTGCTGACAAGAAAGGCGTATTCGATGTACACGAATACTTCGGCATGGATCCGTATATCCAATATTGGTTTAGCACTACTGATCCGACTATTGAAGCCTCCCAGCACCATGTCGAGGGGGTTGTATCGAACATGGATGATTATGTCCGGCTGAGGCCGCAATTACTTCCTGATCATTCAGAATCAATTAGGGGCATGAAACCATGGTTTGCACGGCAGAAGCAAGGCGATGCGGTTGTCTGGATCACGCTTGAAGGCTATTTCTGGTTCCCGCGTACACTCATGGGATTCGAGAATCTGATGTATGCGTATTATGATCAACCAGAATTGATGCACCGGATCAATCAGGATTTGCTCGAGTTCAATATGAAAATCCTCGAGCAGGTAGGGAAACAGGGGAACCCCGTTTTCATGACCGTTGCGGAGGATATGTCGTACAACAACGGACCGATGGTATCGCGTGCAATTTGCGATGAATTCATGACACCTTACTATAACAAGATGCTGGCGCGCGTTAAGGAGATGGGCATCTTGACGATTGTGGATACGGACGGCGATGTGACCAAGCTTGTGACGTGGCTGCAGGATATCGGTGTGGAAGGAGTCTTGCCGCTTGAACGGCAGGCAGGTGTGGACGGCATGGCATTACGGCAGCAGTTCCCGAAGCTGAGAATGATCGGACATTATGACAAGATGGTGATGCCTCGCGGCGAAGCTGCCATGCGCGCCGAGTTTGAGCGACTTGTTCCAATCATGAAGACCGGCGGGTTTATCCCCAGTGTGGATCACCAGACTCCGCCGGGGGTCAGTCTTGATCAGTACAGGATCTATTTGCGGTTGCTGGATGAATATGTAGTGACGGGTGCTTAGGAGCCGGTAACAAATAACATTTACATCAAGTGGCGATGCGACAGCCGCTAACACACGCCCCGACAGAGCCGCCGTCGCCCAAAGGGCTATGGCGGCCATGGCGGGGCGGCTACAGGAATTGAGATTTCCGCTGTAGCCACGGCACTCTGTTGCCGTGTCCGGATGAGTCTTGTTGTAAAGGTTAATAATTAGCGGTGCCTTAAGACAAGCAGGGCACAAGAAATAGTAATATTGGGAAGAGGAAGAAGTATGAAACAATCGCTGATAATGCTTTGTTTTGCATTAGTTGCAGTATGTTCCTTTGCCCAAACCCGGCCCATCTGGGGTGCCTCCCCTGTCAACGAGCCTTATCCGTATGTCAGTTCCGGCAGTTTCAGCGGGCCCGCTGTGCCGTGGTCCCCTGATCCGCTCGTGGCGTATCGCTGGGCAGATCCCAAAGCGGACGATGGACTCGAGATCTACCTGCAGGAAGTCAAAAGGGTTTCGTCTGACGTTTCCGGTTCGTTCGTCAATCTGAATACTCTGATGGGCAAAACACCGGATGTCACAGTCAGGGGCGTTGGCTCAATCAGAATGGATTTCGGTTGTGAAAACGCTGCCTGGCTGGAGTTCGACAGCCCTGACCTTTCGGGCACAGTGGAAATGAGCATCAGCGAGTATAACGAGCCTGCCAAAGTGAACAAAGGTCCGGCACATCCTGTGAAAACGGCTGTCCCGGTGAAATACGGGAATACTTACCGCCTTGAGTTGAACAGTGAACTCTATGAGGGTGTGCGCTTTGGCTGGATCCATGTCCGGTCGTTCACCTCACCGTGGCACATCACCGGCATACGTCTGGTCTGCCAGATAAAACCAGCCAACTACAACGGCAGTTTTTCCTGCAGTGATCCCATGCTTGCTCGAATCTGGTATGTCGGAGCGTATGGCGTGAAGTTGAACCTGGTGAAGGATTATTTCGGCGCATTACTCATGGATCGGGGTGACCGCATTTCGTGGACAGGCGATGCGCATCCGTCGCAAGCGGCCTCGCTCGTCGCGTTCGGCAATGGCGATTTCGTAAAGAAGAATCTTGATAGCACCTCGAATCAGAGCAACGGCATCAGAAGCTATTCTCTTTACTGGGTGTTAAGTCTTGTTGATTATTACAAATACACTGGTGACAAGGCTACGTTGGAGAAGTACATAGGCAACGCCTGCGGAAAGCTTGATGACGCGTTCAGGGTTTATGGAACCAATCCTAGCCTGGGGTTCTACGGCTGGGATGAGCGGTTGGGTGCCGGATTTGAGCATAGCAGCTGTCAGGAATCACAGAATGCGTACAAGATGCTTTCCATACGGGTATGGAAAGAATTCGCCGATGCCATGGGGAATTGTGGCCGACCGGATTTGCGTGACAAATATACCGGATATGCAAACGAGAAGATTGCCGCGCTGCGTCAGAATGCTGCCTGGTATAAGAGCTTCGGTTTGCATGCCAATGCGGATGCCGTTACAACCGGTCTTCTGAACGATGCCGAGAAGAAGGCCGTGTTCGAAGAGAGTTTTGCCGATCGCGTGAACCGTGTCTCTTTCTCCCCATTCAACCAGTATTTCGTGGTTCAGGCGTTCGCTCTGCTGAATAAACATGACGATGCCCTGAGTTCCATACTGGATCTTTGGGGCGGCCAGATAAGATACGGCGGCACAACGTTCTTTGAGGTTCATCGCCCATCATGGAATTCCGTGTTAGGTATCAACGATGCCGTGCCCAATAATCAGTGCGGTTACACCAGCCTTTGCCATTCATGGGGCGGCGGCGTTACCAAATGGCTGAGCGAGGAAGTTCTCGGGATAAAGCCAACCTCGCCGGGATTTGCGACGTTTGATGTTGTACCGCACCTCGGTCGAACGCTCACCAGCGTGACTGGAAAAACACCGACTCCGCGCGGAGCCATAAGCGCGAGTTTCAACGTTTCTTCAGGCGCCTGCACGGTATCAGCGCCTGCCGGAACCGTGGGCAGGATCGGCATTCCTAAAGTAGAGAAAACGATCACGAAAATCACGGTCAACGGTAAACTGGCCTGGGATGGTTTGTTTCGATCAGTGCCCGGCGTAGGCGGCGCAAATCAGGACTCAGACTTTGTATATCTAACGAATGTTCAACCGGGCATCTATACGATTGCTGTGGCGTACAGTGGGACCACACCATCATATATCGAATTGCCGGAAATCTTTCCTGCGCGTTTTGTGGGGGAAGATTCAAAAACGAGCGGCAACTGGGGTGAGGTTTATGGCAAAGACGGCTATGTGCTGTGCAATTACAATGGAAACGGCAGCGACAAGAACAATTTGCCCGCCTACGTTTCTTCGGTGAAATATTACATGTTTGGAGGGGCAGGCCGGCCCGGCAACTCGGTCTGGGCATCGGGCACGAATGATACAAGAGCACTCGCGCCTGATCGAAAAAACGGAACGCCGCGTACTGCCGCATGTCTTTATTCCGGGGATCCCGACATATGCCAGCAGGCTTTCACTGTAACAGTCAACGTCAATAATCAGCGTGATTATCAGATTGCCCTGTATTTTGCTGACTGGGACGATCAAGGAAGACGCATAGCCGTGGATATGTTTGATGAGGATACTTTAAACCTGATTGCGCCGACCAAAATCGTGCAGAAGTTCCGTGGCGGCAAGTACTTGATATATTCCTATGACAAATCGGCCAGATTCAGGATCTGTCAGGTGCGTGGTTATAATGCGGTGCTCAGCGGGATATTCTTTGATTCAGCGCCTGCAGTGGGCATTAAGAAATAAGTATTACAAGTATAAGGATGCGAACCACTGGCGTCCCACAGGGCCCACCAAGGCTGAAGCGATTTAGGCTGAAGGTAGAACACGACTTTAATAACCCGAGACTTTCATAACTTACATGGTGCTTAATTACGTAGAATGAATGATGCGAACTTTCCTAACAGTCTTCAGCCTTCAGCCTATTAACCTGCGTCCTATGGGACACTACTGGATGCGAATATGAATTCGACACTGTGTCACGTTGCTGTTTGCTCCTGCTTGTTTGGGGCGATAGGGTCGGTGAAGGCCGAGAACGTTTCCATCACTCTTGGATCATTGGTTGGAGAGATGGTTGACAGTGATGAGGTGGCCCGATGGCCACAATCCGAGTATACCTGCAAGCAGGCGAGCAGTTACGACCGGGCCAAGGTTGCTCCGGATAAGCCGGGCTGGTTCGGGAATAATGATCGGAACCAGTATATCCGGACCGAGAATAACGGGGGTCGCACTGAGCAAGTGCTTCTGGATGTTGATGGGCCCGGCGCCATTGTCCGCTTTTGGAGCGTGCGCAACGATGCCCAGAGAGGAAAGTATCGCATCTATCTCGATGATGCGAAAGAACCGGTTCTGGCTACCAAAGATAATGGCATGCTGCTCAACGACATCGTAGACGTCGGAGCGCCATGGCTACTCGTTCATCCGGGCAGTAGATTTCCAGGACAGGGTGGTAATACCCTGTATCTTCCAATTCCCTACAACAGACATTGCAAGGTTACATGGGAGAATGTTGATCAGGGCCGCGATGGTTCTCTCTTCTATCAGATCAATTATCGGACTTATCCGCAGGGCGTGACAGTTGAAACGTTTTCCATGCAGGCAAGGGAGCGCGCGCGTACTGAATTGGAACGAGTCGGTAAGCTTCTTCTCGATCCTCCTTCCGTTGCCGATGGCCGGATGCTTTCGATGGACCGGCAGATTGCCGGTGGCACCGAAGCGTCGTTGGATCTGCCGGCTGGACCAGCCGCTGTGCGGCAGATGTCACTGCAGGTGAAGCCGGCGAATCCGGCTGATCTGGAAGCCGCACTCCGTTCAACCATCGTGAAGATGACGTGCGACGGAGAAGAGGCCATCTGGTGTCCTGCGAGCGACTTCTTCGGAAGTGGTGTTGGCGTAAATGAACTCCGGAGTTGGTACCGGACTGTGCTGGCTAACGGAATAATGACCTGCCGCTGGGTGATGCCGTACCGGAAAACCGCGCGGATAACGATTCTGAAACTTGGCAAAGAACCGGCTGATATCTCACTACATGCAAGTATCGGCGCATGGAAATGGGATGAACGCTCAATGTATTTTCGGGCCGCCTGGCATTACGCAGCAGGCTTAAAGACACCGCCTGTTACAGACTGGAACTATATCAAGATTGCAGGCCGCGGTGTGTATGTGGGTGACTCGCTTTCCCTTTTCAATCCTGTTGCGACATGGTACGGGGAAGGCGACGAAAAGATCCGGGTTGATGGCGAAGGCTTCCCTTCGCATGTAGGCACGGGCACCGAAGACTATTACAACTATTCCTATGCCCCGAAAGGAATCTTTCAGACGCCGTTTGCCAATCAGGTGCGAATTGACGAAGGCATGACACAGGGCCATAACGTGTTGGCGCGCACCCGCAATCTCGATGGCATTCCATTCCGTCAGTCTCTGCAATTCGACATAGAGCTTATGGCATGGAAGCCCATGACGCTCATCTATGCAGCAACGACCTACTGGTATGCCTTTCCGGGCGCACAATCGAATGTCAAACCGCAGCCAAATGAGGCGGTTTTGCACATCCCTACGCTGGCCGAAGCCAATATCCGGCCTTGTAAGCCGGGAGCTGTGGAATGTGAAGCTATGACGCTCGTAAACAAGTCCGGTAATATTCCTGCATGGTCACAAGATATGGAGCCATGGGGCAGTGATCGATGGAGTAACGGCAAGCAACTGGTGGTTCAAGCCGGGAGAGTAGGGGATTATGTCGAATTGGAGGTGACTGCTCCGAATGCTCAGTCAAAGCAGATCGTTCTGTATGCCACGCAAGCGCCGGACTACGGTACGCTCAAGTTCAGTATCAACGGTCAACCATGCGACGTTGATTATGATGGTTATGCTGACAAAGTGCAGCCTTCGGAAGCCTTGCGGCTCGGCGTGTTCAAGCCTGCCAACGGCCGATTCCTCCTCCGTGCCGAAGTTACCGGCGCGAATCCGAAATCCAAAGGTGTCCGCTACTATTTTGGATTAGATTGTGTGGTTCTTGAACAAGGCTTGCGATAATAGAAACTGGGTGGCTGATTGACTCAAGTGCGGATTGTCTTGCTCCCTGAAAGGGAGCTACATTTCAGCCCAGGGAGAATCCCTGGGGATTTTGGCATATGTCCCTCAACCCACCGATTCTCGGTGGGCTATAATGCGGCTCCCTTTCAGGGAGCAAGAGGTTCGGATACCAACACTTGAGTCAATCAGCCACCCAGTTAGTCAAATCTGGTAGTAGATGTGCGAAAGCAATTTCTGATCAGGTGGGAGTAGATGTGCAAAGCAGATTTGTTGTCCGTTTGTCAGTTGCCATTTTAGCCGCGTTTGCCATCAATTTATCGGCATCGTCGCCAAGTGAGCCAGGCGAATTGCGGATCAACAATATGTATAATCCGGTTGGCATTGACACATCAAATCCCAAGTTCAGTTGGGTGGTTAATGATGCCGACAGGGGAGAGCGCCAGACGGCGTATCAAATTATTGTGGCGTCAAGCCAGGCAAGTATCAGCAACAATACCGGCGACAAATGGGATTCCGGCAGGATTATGTCAGCACAGCAGTGCGATGTTAATTATGTTGGAAGCGCTCTGGCAAGTAGAAGTGTTTATTGGGCTAAGGTAAGAACGTGGGATAAAGACGGCAATGCAAGCGGCTGGAGTTCAGCGGCTACCTTCGAAACAGCGTTTCTAAATTCCTCCAGCGAATGGACAGCGAAGATGATCGGCGGCGATTACTGGAGGTACCGGAAGCAGTTCACCCTTGCAGGCAAGACCATAGCGAGAGCCAGGGTTTATGTTTCCGGAAAAGACGCTTATGTACTGAGAATTAACGGGTCAAGAATAGGGACCAGCGTAGTGAATTCAGACGCGGCATATTTCGCCGTTAGAAAATGGTATTCCACTTACGACGTGACCGCTAACCTCACCGGTGGCGCGGCTAATACCATTGGGGTTTTTGTCGGATCAATGCGGGTTGGCTTTTCCGGGTATTGGGGAACTTATGCTGACAGAGGTTTTACGCTCCAACTGGAAGTCACCTATGCTGACGGCACCAGGGATACAATCGGTTCCGACAGCACCTGGAAATGCACTAAGACCGGGCCTATTCTAAACACGGAAAGAAACAACATGTATGACGGCGAGAAATACGACGCGAGGAATAATGATGCCTGGGACAGCAATGGCTATAATGATTCCACCTGGTCCTATGCGACAGTTGTAGCTGATACGGCAAGAATGACAGCCCGTTATATGGCCCCGATGCAGATAACAGAAACACTTACACCGGGATCCATGACGACACCGGCTCCCGGGACATATGTGTTTGACATGGGGCAGAATATGTCTGGTTGGGCCCAATTGACAGTAGCCGGGACAGCAGGCACAACTGTAACAATGAAATTCGGGGAGAAGTTGACCTCTGCCGGATACGTAGACCAGTCTAATCTGAGAGTGTTTAATGTGGGAGCGGAAGCAATCGACAAGTACGTTCTACATGGTAGTGGAACAGAGGTTTGGGAACCCATGTTTGCTCTTCATGGGTTCCGTTATGCTGAAGTTACAGGTTTTCCGGGGACTCCGACCGTGAACAGCATTAAAGGAAGGGTTGTCCATCATGCGGTTGATATCGATGACCGCACCAAAGGAAACTTCAGTTGTTCCTACCCGCTCTTGAACAAGATCCATACAGCTTTCCTCTGGGGTATGAAAAATAACATGAGCAGTGGAATGCCGACTGACTGTTGTCAGCGCGATGAAAGATTCGGCTGGCTGGGTGACGCGCTGCTGGAAACTGAAGGAATATCATATAATTATCAAGTGGAGAATTTCCTCAGCCAATGGATGAACTCAGTATTTGATTGCCAATCGGCTTCCGGCTTTGTGGACAGCGCAGGACCGACACAGTCGATATGGGGAGATAATCTAGCATCCGGCGGCGATGTGCCCTGGACATCAGCATGCGTAATCATCCCTTACAAATGGTATCTGGCTTATGGAAACATTTCCTCGTTACAGCAAATATACACCAAGATGAAAAACTATCTCGGCTGGCTCCAGGCAACTCAAAATCCGGATTATACGCATAGCCGCAACCAGTGGAAGGATCATGGGGATTGGAGGACCGATACCGGGCTTTTGTCTACAGCATTCTATTTCAAGGCAGCCGATACTTTGTCAAAGATCGCTGCGGAATTGGGAAATGCCTCTGATGCAGGTATTTATGCGACTCTGGCCAATAATATAAAGAATGTCTTTAATGCAAAATATCTGATCGATAATTCCCATTATGCCGGTAACACTCAGACTGCCAACGCCATACCGCTTGCCTTCAATATAGTGCCTGCAAACGCAAAAGCAAATGTGCTGTCCAGCCTTGTTACTCAGCTTAGAGCAGATGGATTTACAATGCATGCAGGTATATTGGGTACCTATTGTATGTTTGAAGCATTATGTGAAAATGGCCGTAATGACATTGCCTACTTGCTTGCCACCCAGACCACCGGACAAAGTTGGGGCAATTGGATCCTGAACATGAACGGCACCACTATGTTTGAATTCTGGGATGGGCATGCGTCTCAGGATCACGCCTATTTCGGCGGGCCGATTGATTCTTACTTCTATAAATACCTTGCCGGAATTAGCCCTACAGCTTCCGGGTATAAGAGCATAAAGATTAAGCCCAATCTTCCGTACGGATTAGCCAGTGTGAGCGCAACTGTGAAGACATACAAAGGGCCGGTCACTTCGAGTTGGTCGACTTCTGAAAAAGCGATCACAATGAACGTTGCTATACCGGTAAACAGTCAGGCGGAGGTATACGTCCCTTCAAAAGGCTACGGCACTTCCAGGATATTCATTACTGAAGGCGGTATAAGGATCTGGAGTAGCGGTGCCTATACTGGAGGGATTGCAGGAATCAGCTTTAACAGGACTGAAGGAGATTATGTCATCTTCAATGTAGGTTCGGGAAGCTATAGCTTTGTTATGACTGACGATGGTTCTTTATCATTGCCCGGCGGCCCGGCGGGTTACACGTGGTGCACTGCTGATGGCGGAGAATATACATTAAGCGGTACATGCGATGTGGCTTTTGGCGCAAACGGATTGTTCAATTACCTGTATGGCAAAACCGGTGCTCTCATCTTCAACAGCGCAACATTCGGCGATCCTGTCTTCGGAGTAGTAAAAGCTGGGTACTTCAAGAACACTCCTCCTGCAGGCCCGGTGGGTTATACCTGGTGCGCGGCTGAAACCGGCACTTATAGACTGAGCGGGACATGCGATGTAGCTTTTGGTGCAAATGGATCTTTCAATGTCCTGTATGGTAAAACCGGCACTATTGTCTTCGACAATGCAACATTCGGCGATCCGATTCCCGGTGTGATGAAGAATGGTTTTGTAAGACGAGCAAATCCGGTTCTTGCAGATGGGCAGAAACAAATAGAAACAGTTGAGATAGAGGGCGGAAAGTACCGGATTACAGTCGATACGTCCGAATCTACTGATATGAAAGAGTGGGCGCACGACAAACTGGCGCCGGTCCTGAAGGAATGGTATCCCAAAATCGTGAAGATGCTGCCTGGCGCCGGATTTGAAGCGCCCGCTAATTTCAAAATAGTATTCGAAGCGAAAATGACGGGGCTCGCGGAAACCCGCGGCAAAGATGTCTATTGCGGCGCAAAGTGGTGTCGGGATAACGTGAATGGCGAGACCACAGGTGCCATAGTGCATGAACTGGTACATGTAGTGCAGCAATACCGTCATCAAAATACGAGCTGGCTGAGCGAGGGTATCGCCGATTATATCCGCTGGTTCATGTTCGATGCGCAGAGCAGGGGTGGCGAGATCACGAAGGGGCATATCGCCGGGGCGCGGTACAATGCGAGTTATCGCATTACGGCGAACTTTCTGAACTGGGCCACAGGGAAGTATGATAAGCAACTGGTGATGAAACTTAACGCGGCGCTGCGAAGTGGCAACTACAACGCAGACTTGTGGAAGCAGTACACCGGACGCACGCCGGAAGAGCTGGAGGCTGAGTGGAAGAAGGCGCTTGCCGCGCAGTAGTGTGGCTGACGGTCTACGGATTCATTGAAGAAACGATATCGCAACCCAACGGCAAGAAGTCATCCGATAACATTGTTCGGCGACACTATGAGCATCAACATACGCCTGGCGACGGAAACTGACTTGCCTGTCATCGTTCAGATATACAATGAGGCCATCCCTTGCAGAATGGCCACGGCAGATACGACACCGGTGACAGTGGAAGATCGGCTTGAGTGGTTTCGGAAGCATGATCCATTCGCGCATCCCATTTTTGTCTACGAGGATTCAGGACGGATCATCGGGTGGACGAGCCTCTCTGCCTTCTATGGACGGCCTGCCTACAAGAAGACTGTTGAAGTGAGCACGTACGTCACCACCAAGCGCCAGCACACCGGCGTTGGGACAGCTTTGCGGGAGCATGTTCTTTCTGTCTGTCCTCGCTACGGTATCAAGACCATTCTTTCGTTTGTCTTCGGTCACAATCTGGCCAGTATCCGCCTCAACGAGAACTTCGGTTTCACGAAGTGGGGTCATCTGCCACGCGTTGCCGAGTTGGATGGCATTGAGCGCGATTTGATCATCATGGGGAAACGATTGACAGAATGAGCGCCGAAGCCAAAGGGGTCACCCTGAATGGCGCTAAGATGATTCTCTCTTTTACACCGTCTTTACAATCGTTTTACCTCCGTGTGACAACCGTTCCCTGAATTCATGCTCTTATCGCGGCAGACAAGGAGATGGTGCCGTCATAGAAACAGCCCTCGTGTCCGCCGGTTCAGAAAGAAGGCGCCACCGGAAACGATCGAGCGCCGTCGGACAATGGGGGCCAAAACCAGGAGGCGCGGTATGAAGAACTCACGACACAGACAGTTCACAGCAGGAATCATGGTCGCTTCGATCCAACCGGGTGATAGACAGAATTGTTCTCAACCGTTTGGTCCGCCGCCCTTTGGCCTGCGGTGGGTCGCTGAGCCGTTACTCCAACACTACGGTTGGACTCATTCAGAAGGTGCCCATTGAATTTTCAGAACGCTGGATGATATTAGCCCGGAATCTCAGAATAGGGCGACCATCATTTGGAATTTCTGGAATTCCACGCCGATTTCAATTCATGGACTTCAAGCGCGCTGATTCTCGCGCTTCCGCCCTTGACCAGCATTCCGAGCGAAAGATCGTCAGCTTTTGGTTGAAACGACATAGGCATATAGGTCAGGCCATCGCTGACAAAGAGTTCCAGTCCAGTCCGATCACAAAAAACCGTCAGATGCTGCTTTCCTCCGCGCAGAGGTGCGGGCGCACGGTGCCCGTTTACGGCTAATTCCTGTTTCTTCGTATCGTAAACAATCGTGGCGCCACGCACGTTGAAAACCACTTCGTTCGCATCTCCCGGCTCGAATTCGGCGCGCAATTCGACCAGCTCCGCCTTAATATCGGCTAAAGGATTGACGCTCTCGGGCTTCAACGTCATCGGATCAAGCCGATGCGACTTGGCGCGCAGCGATGCAAGCTCCTTCACCGGCGTCCAGGTCATACGCGTCCCATCGGGAGTTGCTATAAGCTTGAGCTCCAGAGGAATGGACATTGACTGATTGAACGGCATCCCCCTCGTTTCGGTCTGGAACCAGCCAATCTGAATTCGGCGGCCGTCGCTGACCGGTATATCGCTGAAGGTCTGTGCAGCATAAAACCCCTGTCCCATACCCAAACCGCGGTGACCAGGGAGTTTCGGCGTTTCGGGTGTGAACTTTGCGCCATCAAAAGCGCCAACCATGTATTCACTGCTCGCACCGGTGATCACCCACTTCTTCGTCGCCGCGTTTCCATCAACGGGCAGCTCAAAAAAGTCAGGGCACTCGTGGAAACCGTCTGTCTTGCTCATCAATGTCCAGTCCTTCAGGTTGGGCGAACTTAAGAAGTGAATTGTCGGAACATTGCCCACTTGTACAAAGAGCGTCATCACCCACGTCTTCGTCGGCTCGTGCCAAATAACCTTCGGATCGCGGTTACCGCCAGTAATGTTCTTCAGGACCGGATTACCGGAATACTTGGCAAAATTGCGTCCGTCAGTGCTTGAAGCGATGCACTGCGTAGCCGGATTGCCGTAGGCTGTATAGATCAGAACAAGCGGCGGCTTGCCGTCTTTTCCAAGCCCGCTGGTATTCTTCCGATCCACCACGGCACTACCGCTGAACATCGGGCCTAATTCGTCAGGAGCGAGCTCGTCGCGTAGTTCCTGCCAATGAACCATGTCCGGACTGACGGCATGCCCCCAATGCATATTGCCCCATGACCAGCCGTAGGGGTTGTGCTGATAAAACAGATGGTACTCGCCATTGAAGAAAACCATACCGTTGGGATCGTTGTTCCAGCCGCGCCGGGACGAGAAGTGAAACTGCCCGCGCAACGGTTCACGATAGAGATTCTCCGCACCACTAATCTCATCGCTTTGCTCGATCGAACTCAGAGCGGTGGATTCAGCCATGAGCCGGTCGACCACAAGAGTGACGGTCTTCCCGCGCCATGCACTGACATCAATGAAAGCCCACCAGTCCGGAGCTGCGTTGGCCAATATGATGCTGTTCTTCACCTCGAGGCGACCATCAACGAGCATAGCGACATCATGCGCTGAACCTTTTTGAGCGATAGGAAGATTGAGATAGTTCTTCTCTATTTTGAATTCACGTTTTGCATTCATGATAAGCATTTGCGGTGGTATGCTGTCAGTTTGAACAATCTGATCCACATTGATATGGCCCCAGCCACCGACAGCGGTATCCACAATCTGGATTCGCGCCGTCTTGCCGATTAACTCGCTTACATCCCAGGCCACTGGCACCAACTCCTCGTTGTTCACGCCTGTGGAATTACGGACCATCTTGCTGTTTCTCCAACTTGCGCCGGGCAAAGACGGACGGATAAGCAAATTCATGCAGGTTTTTGAGGCATCCATGCCGCCGCCTATCAGAAAGCTGATGAATTTACATTCTATCCTGAACTCCGGCGAGGTGAGCGTACCGGTGCTGCCATCTCCATTGAAGAACGAGTTGACCAGCCCATTGCCCTTGAAGCCACTAACAGCCATCTGAGTCGGCAACGCACCTCGTGCAGGACCGGGGCCGAAGGCATTGCCGGTCACCTCCCATCCACCGTAGTTCGCCCCCTCGAAATCGGCAATGACTACGTCAGTAGCCGCTTCTCCGATTGCTCCCGAAAGCAAACCAACAGCCAGAGCATAACAAATCAACAACTGCTTCATGAACCTGGTACTCATCCTTGCGACCCTCCTTTAGGTACTTCTTATAGGAAGACAATGAACGTAACTACTCAGATATTCAGAATTCAGACTTCCGACTACCTGATGCGGCCCGCTTGGCCGCAACCGAAACACGGCGACGGAGCGCCGTGGCTACAGCGCTGTAACCTCCCAGCCATGGCCGCCATAGCCCTTTGGGCGACGGCGACTCTGTCGGGGCGCAGCAGCAATTGCTCCGCTTGGCCGCAACCGAAACACGGCGACGGAGCGCCGTGGCTACAGCGCTGTAACCTCCCAGCCATGGCCGCCATAGCCCTTTGGGCGACGGCGGCTCTGTCGGGGCGCAGCAGCAATTGCTCCGCAAGAGTGTGTCATGTTTCGACGGAACAATCTAAGTAGTAACGAATGAGTAATTGCCCGATTCAACTTCAAAGATGGCGCAGGCGCCGTCCATCTTGATGAATTTGACCCCTTCAGCTTTATCGACAGGATTACCATTCTCCGTAACAGAATCCTTATCCTTTGCTGAAACATAAACGGTTGCAGTGGTGTTCGGCGGGATTGTGACATCGAGAGTGAAGCGCGATCCGTCGATCTTCCATGAGGATTTGATCAGGCCATGTATTGAACTAAAGCCGGCCTTTACCCGGGTTATGCCGCCGCCGGGCCGCGGACGTATCACGATGTGCTTGAAGCCCGGCACATCTGACTCAATGCCTGCCAAGGTGGAGAACATCCATTCCCCGCACGAGCCGAGTGAGTAGTGGTTGAACGAATTCATGCCCGGGTCTTGAAATCCACGCCCGGGCGTCCAGCCATCCCATCGTTCCCAGATTGTGGTGGCGCCGTGCTTGACGGAGAACAACCAGGATGGAAATGTGTCCTGCAGGAAAAGCTTGAACACGGTGTCGAGTTTGCCCGCCTGTGTCAGGACGGGAAGGAGATAGCTCACACCTACGAAGCCTGTTGAAAGATGGTCCTTCCTGGCAGTGATATCTTCCACCAGGTATTGGACCGCCTTGGTGCGCATCTCGTCCGATAACAGGTCGAACTTGAGTGCCATGACGTAGCAGCACTGGGTATTGCCGTGGATGCGGCCGTCCGCGGCAACGTATTTCCTGTTGAAAGCTGCCTTGATGTCATGGAAGAGCTGTTCGTATTTCGCGGCATCATCTGTCCTGCCAAGCGCCTTTGCCGCTTTTGCCACGAGCCGGGTGGAGTAGGCAAAGTATGCGGTGCCGATAACGTCCTTCGGGGTATTCGCGCCGATGGCCAGCCAGTCGCCGAAATCATTGCCGCGGTCGGTTTCACGGATCAGGCCGTTGCTGTGGGCCCGGCACCTCTCAATCCATTTGACCATCGAGGGATAATGCTTCTCCAGCAGGCGGGCATCGCCGTAGACCTGGTAGATAGTCCAGGGGCAGATCACTCCGGCATCCGCCCAGGCAGGTGTTCCGTGCCCGCTTCCGGCGCGCGGGCTGGTATCGGTAAAGGCGCCGTCAGAAGTCTGGGCATCGTCAACGTCCACCATCCATTTGGTAAAGAAAGCCGCAACGTCGGCGTTATAGGTTGCCGTGCGTACGAAAACCTGGGCGTCGCCCATCCAGCCCAGCCGCTCATCGCGTTGCGGGCAGTCGGTCGGCACGCTCAGGTAATTGCCGCGCTGCCCCCACACGATGTTGGAATAGAGCTGGTTGATCCGCGGGTCGGAGCAGGTAAACTCACCGGTGCGCGGCGTATCTGAGCCGATGACAATGCCGGTGACCGTTTCTAATCCAGGTTTCCCCGGCAGGCCGGTGAGCTCCACATAGCGGAAGCCGTGGAAGGTGAACTTGGGCTGCCACACCTCAACACCGCCTTTGCAGATGTAGCTGTCCACGGACGGCGCCCGTCGCAGGTTTGCCGTGTACAGGGTTCCATCCGGGTTAAGCACCTCCGCGTGGCGCAAAGTGACTTTTGTTCCGGCCGGCGCCGACACCCGCAGCCGCACGACACCCACCATGTTCTGCCCCAGGTCGAAGGTCCAGCGCCCCGGCTTGGGCTCGGTGACGGATTTTGCGGGAAGTTCGGCAAGTTGGCGCACCGGTTCCATCGCCTGGCTTTCCAGCGGGCGCGGCTCCTGCTGGACTTCCTTCACCGGCGTCCACATGGTGTCATCGAAACCGGACTTGTTCCAACCGGGCAATTCCATTCTGGCGTCGTAGTTCTCGCCGAGCATGAAGTCGGTGGACAGAATCGGGCTGGCGTGATTCTTCCAGGCGGCGTCTGTGACAATGCGTTCCGAGGCGCCATCGTCATAGACGACTTCGAGTTGCGCGAACAGCGCCGGTTTCTTGCCGTAGTGCTGGAATCCGCCGTTTCCGATATGGCCTGCATACCAGCCGTTGGCCGTTAACGCGCCGAGCGCGTTTTCGCCGCGCCGCAGCATGGCGGTGACGTCATACGTCTGGTAGCGCACCCGCTTGCGGTAGTCGGTCCAATCCGGCGCCAGCATGTGATCGCCGATCCTCTTGCCGTTGAGGCTCATCTCGTACAACCCCAGCGCAGTCACGTACAGGGTTGCCCGGCGAACCGGCTTGTCGACAACGAAGGCTCGCCGCAGGTAATCTGTCGTTGGCTCGGCCGCCAAGCCTTCGGGAATACCCAGACGCTCTCCCTCCGGGACGTCTTGCGCGCCCGCCTTGCCGTCGAGTTCGTACTCGATGTGCAGCCGTTTCGGCTTGCCGTAAATGGGATCGCGGCCAAAGGCGTCATTATCGACAAGAACGCGCAACCCGTCGGGCTTGACCGCTGCGGCCAGGGTAGCCGTCACGTCCATCGAGCCGCCGGCATCGGCGGTTCCATAGGTTGCCCGCTGGATGACCAGTTTGACCGTTTTCCCAGGTGCCGGAGCCGCCTCGATCCATTTTGCGCTCCAACTGGCCGGCTCCAGGAGCCCCATCGTCCAACGGGCGGCCGGTTGGCTCCAAGGCGAGGGTTTGCCGTCCTTATCCCCGCCTTCGCCAAGGCTACGGCGGGCAAGCCAAACGCGGACCTTCCAATAACACTGCTGCCGCGACTCTAGCGGCTTGCCTGCCCTGAGCGAAGTCGAAGGGCCGCCATATTCAACCTGAATGCTCTGGTCCGACGCCACCTTTCCGCTGTCCCACAGATCGCCCTCGTCCCTGGCGAGAAGCTCTGCGGTCGAAGCGACAAGGACCTGGTAACCGGTCTGCCGCTCGCCGCGGCGGTCGGATTCGATCACCCATCCTAGCCGCGGCCTGGGCGCGTCAATACCGATCGGATTCGTGAGATATTCACACCGCAGGTTTGTCACCCCGGCAGCGGAAGCAACCACGCTGCCGCACAGCATTGCCATGGCGGTGATAGGGAAGATGCGGAAACGGCGTTTGGCAGAGTCTTGTCGGATAGACATATTATGGCTCCTCATTTATCAGTGATCTGCCAGCTCTTGCCGGCAGCCGCGGTAAACACGTATTTTCCTTCACAAATTCCACTTATAAAAGAATAACGTTCTTACCGCAAAAAGAGAATGGACAGAATGATATTTGTCATGTAGAATCTGACCATTAGGAACGCAACACCATGAATGACTACTTCGTTTACCTTCCGTACAGGAGAGAGCCGAGTCCGCGGGAGTGCATTGCCACCGGCGCGGGTTGTCAGAGGGTCCTTCCGGGCAGTCATTACCCGCCAGTGACACATCCTATAGACCATTGCTTGACATGGTCCGAGGGGCGTATTCTGCATGCCTATCAGATCCTATTCGTCACTGAGGGGTCCGGGGTCTTCGAGTCCGCGCCGGCCCTGAGACGAATACACATTCGGGCTGGCATGGCGTTCGTGCTGTTTCCAGGCGTATGGCATCGCTATGCGCCCAATACAGGGACCGGATGGGTCGAACATTGGATCGAGTGCCGCGGACGGGCGTTCGATCGCGCAAAGGCCCTCGGCATCATCCGTCCCGAAAAACCGGTAACTGGGTATCCCCTTTACTCTAGCTGATAATCTGGCTATTCTCGCGGCATGATTGATAACGGAAAGACGGAAGGCGTGGAGACCATGGGGCCGTTTCCCTGTAACCTGATGGAGTTTCTGGACCGAT
>Ga0247842_10002301_pt1 | contig 28783 bp, 21 predicted proteins | sample LaCruzMarch2015__3_FD_192411 | JGI IMG/M metagenome (GOLD analysis project Ga0247842, IMG submission 192411) | Freshwater microbial communities from meromictic Lake La Cruz, Castile-La Mancha, Spain - LaCruzMarch2015_19m | ecosystem: Environmental > Aquatic > Freshwater > Lake | place: Spain...
GCCAGCGGCGGCGGCTGGGACCTGCGCGTGGCGTCGCGCGAACTCGCGGGGCAGGTCCGGCTGCCCGGCCGCGGCGCCCCCGCCTCGCCCCTGGACCTCAACCTGGAGCGTCTGGACCTGAAGGCCCTGGTACCCGTCGCCGGTGACCCGGACGCCGCCCCCGCCGCCGCCGCCGCCGCCGCCCCCGCCCGCCGCCCGCCGTCGCTCGATCTGCGGGTCGCGGACCTGCGCTGGGGCGCGGCCGGGCTCGGCCGCCTGGGCCTGGAGGTCCGCTCCGACACCGCCGGGGTCCGGGTCCCGCGCATCAACCTCGAAGCCCCCGGCGACACCAGGGTCACGGGGGACGCCGACTGGCTGGCCGCGCCCGGCGGCGGGCGCGGGCGGCTCGCCCTGGACCTCAAATCCGCGGATACCGGCCCCCTGCTGCGCGCCCTGGACTATGCCCCGCTGTTGAGCCGCGCCCCGGTGGACGCGCGCCTGCGGCTCACCTGGCCGGGCGGTTTCGCCGCCTTTGCCCTGGCGCGCGCGACCGGCCGGATCGAGTTGGACGTGGGCCCCGGGCGGCTGCTCGACGTGGACCCCGGCATGGGCCGGGTGCTCGGGTTCCTCAACCTGGGTGAGTTGCGGCGGCGTTTGTCCCTGGACTTCACCGACCTCTATGAGCAGGGGTTCGGCTTCGAGCGCATCACCGGCCGCATCGCGGTGGGCAGCGGCCAGGCACGCCTGCAGACCTTTGAGATCGCGGGACCTTCAAGCGACATCCGCGTCAGCGGCTTCGCGGACCTGCGCACCCGCACCTATGACCAGACGGTCACCGTCGTCCCCAGCATCGGCACCAGTGTCGCGCTCGCGAGCGGGGTCGCCGGCGGCCCGGTGGTGGGGGCGGCGGTCTACCTGGTGGACCGGCTCAGCGGCGGCGCCCTCGACCGCCTGGCCAGCTACCAGTACCGCATGACCGGCCCCTGGACCAAGCCGGAACTGACCCGGCTCGGCTGGGAGCCCTTCGCGGGGGGCGCGCGGTCGGGGGCGGGCCAGGGCCGCGGCACCGGCGGCACACCGCCGGGCGGCCAGGCCGCGCCGGGCAAGCCGGCCACCCCGGCCCCGCGCCGCCCGGGGGGCGACAACCTGTTCCTGGATTGAGCACGACCTGCGGTGAGCGAGGTGACTCAACCGGAGGTCGACGCTTTAGCGGGCGGCGCCGCGTCCGGCTGAAGCCTCGACCTCCGGTCTGTGGTATGGGTACAAAGTTATCCGGAGTTCACCTTAGGGTTACCGGTCCCTGAAGGCCGCCCGTCCAGAGGTCAGGATCAGGCACCGCGATAGAGCTGGGAGCCGTTGTCCGCAATGGCGCGGGCGATCATATCGGCGACCTTCAGGTCGCGCTCGATGCGATAGCGGGCAGCCGACCGGGACGGCCGCGGGGCGCGGACCTTGGAGGCGGTCCGCTGGTTCCGGCAGTGGATTGGGTAGCTGTACATTGCTGATACTCCTGACGCTGTGTTGGCGTGACCAGGCCGCGAACGATTGCGACCTTGGGCACAGCGTAGGGCCGGGCGGTTAGACACAGGCTGAGCGGGATCGTCAGCGAACGGTCAGCATCACCTGCCCCCTCGTTCTCAATGAGTGCGGTGCATACCATCCGCATTCATGACAGGGGGTCGTAGGCAAGGCACATCAGCAGACCCGCCGCCGTGCGCGCCGGCAGTGGTTCCAGGCTGCGCTGCGCGTGCCAGGGCGCGATGATCGTCCGGTCCCGACTCAGTCCCAGGCCCAACTCCCAGAACGAGAGATAGGACCCCCCCGCGCAGCTTGCGTAGACCTGTCCCATCGCGGCAGACTGGTCCAGGGTGTATTCCCAGGCGTTGGGCCGCAGACAGACGCTACCGTCAGGTCCGGGCCTTTGGGCACAGCCGGTCAGTAGCCGGGCGGCATGGTGATCGAGCGGCCGGTAGATGGCGGCGACGACGCGCCCCTCGCCGTCCGGGCGCACGGCGGCCAAGAGCTGCTCGCCGCGCTGCACGGTGACGATAGTCGCGCCGAGGTCGACCTCACCCAACTGCAAATACCACTGAGCGGTGCTGAGTGCATCCGGTGCGTCCTGATCGGCGGGGAGGATCAGTTCAGCCAGGCGCAGGGCGGCGGCCTCCCGTCCGTCCCAGCCGTCGGGGCACAGTTCCGCGTAGTCCTGCATCCAGCGCAGCATATCCGCATAGTCCAAGGTGCCCTCACTCTGACCCTGATTCTGGATCAAGTTTTCCACCACCGCGCGGGGGACCGGGTAGTCCAGATCCGGGATACCATCGCGGGCGAGGGTCGCGCCACGCCAGCGAATCATCGCGAAGTCATCGATTTTCATAAGGCTTGAAGTTGTTCCCGGGATGGTATTCGGTGGAAACTGCTCCGTCTCATACGGTATCCGCAGCATCGTCATGCGGGCGACCAGCCGGCCTTGTGGCGCAGGACGTGGCTGCACTCGTTGAGTACCTGCGTGGAATTTGTTTTTCTTTGTGTTCTTTGTGTCTTTGTGTGAGCAATTCCCGGGTTTAGGCTCAATCCCCGCCCCGGGCGTCGTCGTGGAGTGCGTCACGGTCCGGGATTGGCTTGCCGCCCCAGGCGACGCGCACACCGGCCAGGTGTGCCAGTGCCTCGCGGCGGGCGCCCTCGCGCCGCGGGGTGAGTGTGCCGGGCGGCTCAGCAACAGAGTCGCGCTGCTCCAGAAACTCGATGAAGTCCAGGGCCTCGCGGGCCGCCTGCTCCGGCAGGCGCAGGCTGTGCTGGTAGATGGACTCGGCCAGGGTCATGGGCGGAACTCCTCTCGGATCAGGACGGGGACGTTACGGTAGATCTTTTTCGTCAGTTCGGCATCTGCCCGGTAACGCAAGATCGGGCAGGTGCGGGTATTGGGGTTGAGTAGGCGGAAATCCGCGGCCGCGACCGGCCAGCGCCTCCGGGCGTTCGCTGCGGTCCGATGCGGCAGGCGCTCCTCAGGCCGCCCACTGCGCCGACAGGGCCTCGGCCTGGGCCAGGACGGTCTGCACGGCAGCACTCTCCAGGTCCGGCGGGTAGCCGTACTTGCGCAAGATGCGCTTGACCAGGATGCGCATCCGGGCGCGGGCGTTCTCGCGGTGGGACCAGTCCACGGTGACACTGCCCCGCAGGCTGGTCAGCAGTTCGTGGGCGATGACCTTGAGCCGGTCGTTGCCCATGACCTCGACGGCGCTCTGGTTCTCGGCCAGGGCGTCATAGAAGGCGATCTCATCCGCCGACAGGCCCGCGGCCTCGCCCCGTTGGCGCGCCTCGCGGAGGTCGCGCGCCAGATTGATCAGCTCCTGGAGGATCTCCACCGTGCTGACGGCGTTGGTGTGGTAGCGGGCGATGGCCGCCTCCAGGCGCTCGGAGAAGCGTCGGGTCTCGACCAGGTTGGAGCGGGAACGCGCGCGGATCTCGTCGTTCAGGAGCTTGCGCAGGGCCGCCAGGGCCAGATTCTTCTTCTCCAGTTGCCCCACCTCGGCGAGGAATTCCTCCGAGAGGATGGAAATGTCCGGCGTGGTCAGCCCGGCGGCGGCCAGGATGTCGACGATCTCGGTGGAGACGACCGCCCGGTCGAGGATCTGGGCGATGGCGAAATCCCGATCCGCGCCGCCCCCCTGGCCCGATCCGCCGGCCGACTTCGTCAAGGCGGCGCGGATGGTCTGAAAGAACGCAACCTCGTCGCGGATGGCGCGTGCCTCATCGCTCGCCGCGGCCAGCGCGAAGGCTTTCGACAGTGCCAACACGGCGTCCTGATAGCGGCGGTGGGCGCGTTTCTTGGCCTCCGCGGTCTGTTCCCGCTCGGCCGCCTGGTGCTGCCGCGCCAGAATCCACTCGATGGCCTCGGCCATCACCACCAAGCGCTGGTGCGGCGTCCCCGCCAGACCCCGGCGATAGTCGAAACTGTTGTACATGGCCGCCACCACGTCGTACTTCTCCAGCAGTACGGCCACCGCCTCGGCCTCGTCGATCCCGGTCTGACCCTGATCCGTGGCGGAATACTGGCCCAGGGCCTCCTTGAGGTTCTGGGCGATGCCGATGTAGTCCACGATCAGGCCCGCGGGCTTGTCGCGAAAGACCCGGTTGACCCGCGCGATGGCCTGCATCAGCCCGGAGCCGCGCATGGGCTTGTCGGCATACAGGGTGTGCAGGCAGGGGGCGTCGAATCCCGTCAGCCACATGTCGCGCACGATCACGAGTTGCAGCGGGTCATTCGGGTCCTTGATGCGCTTGGCGAGCAGGTCGCGGCGGGCCTTGTTGCCGATGTGCGGCTGCCAGTCGAGCGGATCGGCGGCCGATCCGGTCATGACCACCTTCAGTAGCCCGGCCTGGTCGTCGTCGGCGTGCCAGTCCGGGCGCAGCGCGACCAGGGCGCGGTAGAGTGCGACACAGATCCGCCGGCTCATGCAGACGATCATCGCCTTGCCGTCCAGGACGGCAACCCGGTCCTCGAAGTGCCGCACCAGGTCGGCGGCCACCAGCGCGAGCCGCCGCTCGGAACCGACCAGGGCCTCGACGGTGGACCACTTGCGCTTCAGGCGCTCCTGCTCCGTTTCCGCGTCGTCCTCGGTGAGGTCCGCGATCTCGGCGTCGATACGCGGCTTCTCGGCCTCGGGCAGTTCGATGCGGGCCAGGCGGCTTTCGTAATAGATCGGCACCGTGGCGCCGTCCGCGACCGCGCGGCTGATGTCGTAGATATCGATATAGTCGCCGAACACCGCCGGGGTGTTGACATCGTCCCGTTCGATCGGCGTTCCGGTAAAGCCGATAAAGGAGGCGTTGGGCAGGGCATCGCGCAGGTACTTGGCGAAGCCGTAGCCGATCTCACCGCTCTGGCGGTCCAGGCGCGCCTTGAAACCGTATTGGCTGCGGTGCGCCTCGTCGGCGATCACGACGATATTGCGCCGGTCGCTCAACAGCGGATAGAGGGTCTCCCCCGGAGCCGGCGCGAACTTCTGAATGGTCGTGAAGATCACGCCGCCCGAGGCCCGGTTCAGCGCCGCGCGCAGGTCCTCGCGGCTGTTCACCTGAATCGGCGTCTGGCGGATCAGCTCGGCGCACTGCGCGAAGGTGCCGAACAACTGGTCATCCAGATCATTGCGATCGGTGATGACCAGGATGGTCGGGTTCTCCAATTCCACGCGGCGCACCAGTTGCCCGGCATAGAAGACCATCAGCAGGCTCTTACCCGAGCCCTGGGTGTGCCAGATCACCCCTACCCGCCGATCCCCGCGCCGGTAGTCTCTCACCCCGCGCAGCCCATAGGTTTCGGGGTCTTCGCCGATGCCCGGCTCGGCCGGGGTAATGGCCCGCACCGTGGATGCCACGGCGAGTTGCACGGCATGGAACTGGTGATAACCGGCGATGATCTTGACCAGGCCGCTGCCGGTGTCGCCGAACACGATGAAGGACTGGAGCAGGTCCAGGAAGCGGCGGCGTTCGCAGACCCCCTCGATCAGGACCGGGAGTTCCGGCGCCGTCTTCGGTGCGATGTCACGCCCATCGATGGTCCGCCAGGGCATGAAGCGTTCCGCATTCGCCGTCAGCGAGCCGATGCGCGCACTCAGCCCGTCGGAGGTCACCAGCACCGCGTTGGTGCGAAACAGTGAGGGGATCTGCGCCTTATAGGTCTGGAGTTGATTGAATGCGCCGTGCAGGGTCGCCTGCTCGTCCCCGGCGTTTTTCAATTCGATCACCGCCAGCGGCAGGCCGTTGACGAACAGCACCACATCGGCGCGCCGCTTGATCCCGTTCTCGATCACGGTGAACTGGGCGACCGCCAGCCAGTCGTTGGCGTCCGGGTCCGCGAAGTCCACCAGGCGTACCCGGTCGCCGCGGATGGTCCCATCCGCGGCGTAGAACTCCACGCCCACTCCCTCGACGATGAGCTTGTGCAGGCGGCGGTTTTCCTCGATCAGCGAGGGCGACTTGCTCGCGATCACCTGCATCAGGGCCTCGTGACGCGCCTCGGCGGGGATCTGGGGATTGAGTCGGTCGATGGCGGCCGTCAGGCGCCCAACCAGCAGCACGTCCGCGTACGCCTCGCGCTCGGGGGCGCTGCCGTCCGGGCCGATCCGGGCGTCGGTGGTGCGGGTGTAGCCCAGGCCGTGCAACTGGTCCAGCAGGGCAGCCTCCAGATCGGCTTCCGAGAGATAGCTCATTCAGGTCACCTCGCCGACAGCGTCGTCCTCGTTCTCGTCCTCCGTGCCCACATTCAGCAACTCCGCACCGCTCAGTTGCCAGCGTTGGCCCACCCGCTCCAGATCGCCGCGCACGACGACCGGCAGCTTGCGGTCATGAGCCTGCACGGCCAGACTGTAGCTTGCCTGATCCAGCATCGCCTTGACGGACTGGATTCGCTTGTCGACCAGCGCCTTGAGTGTCACCTGTCCCGCCAACTGCGCCTGGTCACGCTGGAGCTTATACACCGTTCCGAACAGTTCCACATCCTGACGCGAGCGGTGCGCGCGAAAGGTGCGCGCCGCCTCTTTCAGGATCTCAGCGTCACTGGTTGAAAAGCTCACCTTGCGGTGCACCTGCGGCCCCGGGCGAGTCCGCGCCCAGGTCACGCCGACTTCCAGGCCGGCCGAGTATTCGACCAACTTGGCGACCGCCTCGCACAGATTGGCACTGACCCCGCGGTCGACCCCCCGCTCGAACTCGACCATACCATTGCCGGCGCTCGCCAATTCCGCCGCGGATCGGCACGCCTCCAAGCCATCCATCAAACGGCGTGTGACCTTACGCTCATAGGGCTCGTCCTCGAAATCCGTCCAGGCCGCATCGAGCGGGGCCTGCAACAGGGGCGGCACCGGCGCCAGGAGGGTCACGACAAAACTGCCCTGCTCGGTCTGACCCAGCCGCACGCGGTTCATGTAGTCGCTGGCCTCCTTGTTGGCCCCCGCCCGGTAGAGCGACTGCGGATTGCTCGCCGCACAAGCGGCGGCCAAGAGCAACTCACGGGCGTAGCTGACGAGCCCCACACCCGCGTCGATACTCAGGCTTCCATCGTCGTCCGCGCCGCGGGCACGAACGCGCACGAGGTCGCGATCGGCGCCGATCAGATCGCGATACAGGGCGAACTGATCCCGGCCGCATGATGCGGCCAGTATCCCGATCAGCTCCGACACCACGCCGGCATAGTCTGCCACCCTGTCGGTGCGGGGAATCAAGAGTTCAGGACGCTCCGCCGCGGTGTAGACATCCGCGAACTTTCCATAGGTCCCGGTGCGTATCCAACCCTCGCCGCGGGCGTAAGCGGCCAATGCCGCCGGGGTAATGGCCCGCAGGGCCGCAGCGTCGACGATCTTTACGTTCATCGAATGACACCTGTTCTGGATTGATCCATCAGTTTACGCAGTGACGCGATATCGAGTCGATTGACTTCCGGGAGCAGCACGGTGACCGATGTCTGGTTCATGGTTTCCGGTGCATCCACCAGCGAGACCCAATAGGCACAGCGCCGCATGACGAGTTCCGCCGCGGAGATACTGAGCCAATCGGTCTCCTGCTCGGGCAGGGCCACCACCACCAGGAGTCGCGGTGCCTGGCTGGGACCGCGCAGCCAATCGTAATTGCGGCGCTTGAGGGGGTAGCGGTAGCACCCGTCGCGGCACTCGCCGAGATTCACCGTCGCCTTGAGTTGGATGCCGAGCGCCGGCCGCATGTGGCCGCCGGCCTTGATCTCGCAGTCGATCCCGTCGCGGTCGAAGTCTTTGGTCGCGACCACGTAGCCGGCACCGGCTGCGACTGCCTGGACATAGGCACGCGACAGCGCCTCTTCGCGGTCGGTCGTCGCGAGCAGATGATCTTGAGTCATAGGTGGGCCTCCATGGTCTTTTCTGCATCCTTTACGCGAATCTCGCCGGACATCAGTTTGGGGAGGAGGAGGTCGCGGGTTTGGGCGAGGGTGCGGGATTCATTAATGCGATGATGCCGTAGTTTATACAATGGCGCGACCAAAACATCGAAGTACTGAAGCAACTCGGCCGGTGGAACTATGATCTTGATTGCGCGCACACTCGCGGTTGGGCGTGCAATTGCTGGCACTCCCGTTTGGCTTGTGTTCGCGAGAAGTGCATGCTGTCCCATTGGGGATAGAAGAAACTCGTATATGTATCTGGAAGTCGACACATCTTGATTGACGGCAAGAAGCATCTGACTCTGGGAAACCACATACCGCGGAAACAAACTGCCTTCAGGAATCAATCCGACTTGACCAAGTGTTCCTCGATGAGTAATAACAATATCGCCAGGAAAAGCGTTTGCGTTCCGTAGTTGGTTCGCTTTCACCTCTGACACGAATACAAAGGAATCTTCGACGAATCCTTTGGTTAAGTTCGATCCGCGTACGACTGGCACCCCGGAATCTATGAAGTTATCTTTCTTGATGTCTGACCCAAACGGTCCCATCGCAATACGCCGACACAAATCACCAATCGCTGCTATGCGCCAGCCTTCGGGCCTGCCGTCACCGTCCAGCCGCTCAGGGAACAGGTCCCACAGCTCGGAAGGGAGGTAGGGCGCCATGCCTTCCTGCTTGGCGCGGGTGGGGCCGAAATCGACGAACCAATCCTTGAACAGCGCCCGCGCCATCGCCTCCAGCGTCTCGTTCATGCGGCGGTTCAGTTCGATCTTGTCGTCAAGGTCGCCGAGAATCGAGGCAATGGCCTGCTGCTCGATGAGCGGTGGTAGCGGTAAGGGAAACGATGGAAATTCCGTTAGCGCGATGCGGTCTACTGTTGCCCCCTGGATTGTCTTGGCACGTAGAAACGCCTGATACTTCGGCGAAATATAGACGTAAAGGAAGAAACGCGGGTCCATCAGATCTCGCTTGAGGCGCACCAATCCCATCCGGCGGCCCAAACAGCATTCGAGCCCCTTCGGAATGATGGCCGCTTCGCCAAGACGGGTTTCATAAGAGAAGACGACATCGTCCTCTTGTGGCTTTACGCGCTTTGTCCAAGTCTTGAAGTCGTCAGGCGTTACATGCCGTGTTTCGCCCAGGTTTATCCGTCCATTCTGAAGCGCCCCGATCCCCAAGAAAATCGGTCCAGAATCAACTGTCTTCGGGGTAGCGTGAGGACCGTCAAATACGGTCCCCACATCACCGATGGTAACACTAGGCCAGTCAACCATCGATCCGAACTCCTGCCAGGCGCTCCCGAATCGCCGCCGCCCACCGATCCACCTCTTCTCGTTCCCACGCTCGGCGTGGAAATGAAGTCTTGGCCGCGGCAGCTTCCCGAATGCCGACGCGACGCAGGAGCGTCGGCACTTGCTCCCACGCTGGAGCGTGGGAGCCAGAAACGTGGGAGCCAGAAGCGTGGGAGCCAGAGGGGTTGGTGCGTAGCGGCAGATTCTTCAATCCGAACCCCTGCCCGTCGCTTGCGCGTCGTCGCTGTCTGCCGGCGGGTTGCCGCCCGCCGGTCCTGCGATTTCCCCGGCGCGAACATAGATCACATATTCACCCTGCACATCGAGCGCGAGGATCTTGCCTTGCTGCAAGGCCGCCAGGGTTGCCGCGTCGAGCGTCACGCATTCGTCTCGCCAGCGCTTACCGAAAGGTTCTTCGGACCTGTCTGAACCGTAGATGCGATCCACGATGGCAATGCGGCTATCAGTCATTGTCGTTGCAACTCCGGGGGTCCCACTGCCTGCAGCACGACATAGTTGCTGCGGATGTTGTCGTGAAAGCGTGCCGGTAATTCATCCCACCCATGGAGGTCGACAAGAAACGGCAGATTGCTCTCGTCCAGTGCCTCGCGCGCCGCCGGCAGCAAATGACGCCGGGTCGGCGGGGCAAAGGCAACGAGGTCGAGGTCGGAATTGGGGCGGGCGGTGCCGTTCACCCTGGACCCATAGGCCCAGACCGCGGTTCCGGGCAGCCATTGGCGCAAGAGTGCGAGCAACAGTTCACGCTGCTGCGGGTTGATCGAAAGCGTGGCACTCATTCCCAGGGTTCTCCGGTCATCGTCCGGTAAAGTGCGATCATGTCGGTGATGAACGCGCCCATGATCACCAGGTGCTGGAGCGTGGGAGCCAGCGGGCAGAGTGTTACTCATAGTGGTACCGACAGGCGATGATGACCACCGCATCGTCCTCGATTTGATAGACAAGACGGTGCTCATCGTTGATGCGACGGGACCAGCAGCCATGCAGTTGGTGTTTCAGCGGTTCCGGCTTGCCGATGCCGGTGTAGGGCTGACGTAGGATATCCATGATCAACGCGCTGATCCGTTTGTGAATCTTCTTGTCGCGCTCGGCCCAGTCGGTAAAGTCCTGGAACGCGCCCCGCTCGAACACCACCCGCTTCATGGCGGGCTGTCAAAATCGACTTGGACCCTGTGGCCTTGTCTCACGTTCTCGATCGCCTCCATGAGCCGCTTGCGGTTTGCCGGACTGCGCAGCAGGTAGGCCGTCTCGTCGTCGGCCTCCGCTTCGGCTTCGCACACCGCAATTTCGATGGTCTTGTCCTTGAACAAGGCCCTCAACGAGTCCAGGAAGTCCTCGCCAAGTTCGTCCGTTTTCAACCGGTAGGTCGTATACATGGGATACCCATTCAGTCTAGGAATCAGCCGGCGCGAGGACAACGCGCGCCAAACGCTCACGAATCGTCTGCTCGAGGCGTTGCCCCTCCGCGAACTGAGAGTCTAGCCTTTCCTGCAAGGCGGCGAAGCGCTCGAGAAAGGGCGTCTCGTCCTCCTCGACCTCGGCCGCACCGACATAACGCCCAGGGGTCAGCACAAAGCCGTGCCCGGCGATCTCGGGCAGGGTCGCCGCCTTGCAGAAACCGGCCACGTCGGCGTACCTGCCCGCGTCCATCTCGCCCCGCCAGGCATGGTAGGCGTCGGCAATCCGCTCGATGTCCTCGTCCGCAAGCTCGCGCCGGGTGCGGTCGACCAGATGCCCGAGCTTGCGGGCGTCGATGAACAGGGTCTCGCCGCGGCGGTCGCGCAGGCCGCCGTTGCGTTTGTTCTTCGCCAGGAACCACAGGCAGGCGGGGATCTGGGTGGAATAGAACAGTTGGCCGGGGAGCGCAATCATGCAGTCCACCACATCGGCCTCGACCATGGCCCGGCGGATCTCGCCCTCCCCTGACTGGCTGGATGACATGGAACCGTTGGCGAGCACCACCCCGGCGGTGCCGTTGGGTCCCAGGTGGTACAGGATGTGCTGCAGCCAGGCGAAGTTGGCATTGCCGACCGGCGGGGTGCCGTACTTCCAGCGGGCGTCCTCGCGCAGTTTGGCCCCGCCCCAGTCGGAGATATTGAAGGGCGGGTTGGCGAGGATGAAATCGGCGCGGAGATCCGGCAGTTCGTCCTTGTGGAAGCTGCCCTCGTTGTTCCAGCGGATATCGGCGTCGATGCCGCGCACCGCGAGATTCATCTTGCACAGGCGCCAAGTGACATAGTTGGACTCCTGACCGTAGATGGCCAGCTCGCCGATGCGCCCGCCGTGGGCGGTCAGAAAGCGCTCGGTCTGCACGAACATGCCGCCGGAGCCGCAGCAGGGGTCATAGACGCGCCCCAGGACCTTGCGGGCGGGGTCCGGGAAGGGCTCCAGCATCGTGACCAGGACACTCACCACCGAGCGCGGGGTGTAGAACTCGCCGCCGCGTTTGCCCTCGGAGCCGGCGAACTGGCCCAGGAAGTACTCGTAGACCCGGCCCAGCAGGTCGCGGGCGCGGTCCTGGGACTCACCCAGTGCGATGCGGGAGATCAGGTCGATCAACTCGCCCAGCATCACGGCGTTGAGCGCGGGGCGGCCGTATTCCTTGGGCAGCACGCCCTTGAGGCTGGGGTTGACCTTCTCGATGGCGAGCATCGCCGCGTCGATCAGCCTGCCGATGCCGGGCTGTTTGGCCTGGGCCTTGAGGTGCGACCAGCGCGCGTCCGGCGGCACCCAGAAGACGTTCTCGGCGGCGTACTCGTCGGGGTCCTCGGCGCCGTCCGGGTACTGCGCCAGCAGCGCGGCGTGCTTAGCCTCGAAGCTGTCGGAGATGTGCTTGAGGAAGATGAGCCCCAAGGCGACGTGCTTGTAGTCGGACGGCTCCATGTTGCCGCGCAGCTTGTCCGCGGCCTTGAACAGGTCGGCCTCGAAGCCTAAGTCGCCGCCGTTGCGGGTGGTGCCGGTGGTGTTTGCGTCGGCCATGGGTCGGGTTCAATCCGGTTGGGCTGCTGCGTCGGTACGGCGAATATACCGCATAGAGCATGATGCAGGCGATGTCGCCGCGCACCGCGGGCGGGGATTGGACGCGGGGGGTGGCGGCGTTGCTGCGGATGGCGCAGGCGCCGCTTTGCGGGCTCGCCCCTGATCAAGCTCTCCTGGGTCGAAGACGACGGCCTCGGCGAGGAACTTCAGAACTGGCTGAAGGAGACCCTGCGCCCCGGTGGTCAGTGGAACCAGGCGCGCGTCATCAGTTCGAGCCGCCGCCCGCCCCACCAGACGGACCCGCGCCGATCCTCGCCTGCCTGCAAGCCCACCCCGGCTGGCACCGCAAAGAAGCCATCCTCGCCGCGACCGGCTTCCCCGACGACCGTTGAACTGCCACAATCAAGGCCCTGCCGGCCGGCGGACAGGTGGAACGTCAGGGCGAGCGGCGCGGCGCACGGTAGCGGCTCAGTGAAACCTGACCGTGAAGCCGGGAAGATATACACCAACTGATTGCACCGGAGTAGACTTGATGGGGACCACTAATGCTGTCGATAATTCTCATATCGAAGCGGTTGCGCAGCGTTCCGCGTCGTTGCCTCAGTCCTACTATGAAACCGAGGCGGTCATTCCCCCTGACCATCGCCTCGTTCTGGATCTGCCCTCTGACGTTCCCGTAGGTCCGGTGCGTTTGGCGATCATCTATCCGACGCCGCCACACCCCCCCCGGCCAGGGATAAAGGAGTTGTTGATGGCGATGCCGGATGTCGGCACCGATGAGGATTTCGCCCGTCGCCAGGACCTAGGTCGTGGGAGTGAAGCGTGGGATTCCTGATGGTAACGCGCAACGTCGGCGATATGCAGCGCACTGGTGTTCCGGTCTTCAATCCTTTTTGAAGACGATAGTGGTCCATGATGAGGCAGCATCAGACTTCCACCCGCATGTGGGCAAGCCCACGAACATCGTCGCACGTATTTACGAGACCGTCTCCATGAACCCACAGCCGCAACCCCGTCTCACACCGCAGGACTATCTGCTGGTCGCGCAAACCGAATGCCGGGTGGAGCATTACGCGCGTGAGGCCGCCGGCCGCTGGCTGCTGACCGAATACCGCAGCCGCGACGACACGATCGACCTGCCCGCGGCGGGCTGTCGGCTGCTCCTGCGCGAAATGTACGAGCGGGTGTCGCTGTGACCACACCACCATTGGCCGCCGCCTGACTCCATGTCCAACCCTGATGCCAACGCGACGGAGATCCACCAGGGGCGCAACCAGCGCGTGCTGCGCGTGCGCGATCCGGCGGCCGGCCCACTGCTCGTCAAGCAGGGTTGCGCTGACGGTGATCTGGATGCCGCCAGGTCCGCGCTGCACAACGAGCGGCAAATCCTGGACCGTCTGCGGGGGTTGGCGGGCTGTCCGCACCTGGTGCGCTACGACCCGGCCATACCGGAATTGGCCGTGACGGACTTCGGCGGTGTTGCACTCGACGCCTCGGGACTCCTGGGCACCATCGATCTGGAGCCCTTCCTCGCCTTGGCCGAAAACCTGGCGCAGGCCCTGGCGGGGGTCCACGGACGCGGTGTCATCCTCAATGACCTGAACCCCGCCGGCTGCCTGGTGTGTCCTTCCGACCTGCGGGTGCAGTTCAGCGAGGTCCAGTCGGCCACCACCTTTGCCGAGGAACGCCCGGGGTTCGACCGTCTGAGTTGCCTGCCGGGCCCCCCGGTCTACCTGTCGCCCGAGCAGACCGGGCGGATGAACCGGCCGGTCGACTACCGCACCGACCTCTATTCACTGGGCGCCACCCTCTATGCCCTGGCGACCGGCCGGCCGCCGTTCGCTGGGACCGATACCCTGGCCCTGATTCACGCCCATCTGGCCTGCGCCCCGCCATCGCCGCAGGAACGCGCGCCCTGGCTGCCGCCCCCGGTCGCGGAACTGATCCTGACGCTACTCGCCAAGGAGCCCGACGAGCGCTATCAGAGCGCCGCGGGGTTGGCCCATGACCTGCACCAGTTGCGCACGGCGCTCGCCATGCATCAGCCGCTCGCGGGGGTGCGACTCAAGGAACGCGACCTGCCGCTGGCGCCCCGCCCGCCGCACCGGCTCTACGGGCGCGAGCAGGAACTGGCGACGCTGATGGCGGCCTTTGCGGACCTGACCGCGGGCGGCGCCGGGGGGCTCTTCGTGGCCGGCTACTCGGGGGTCGGCAAGACCGCCCTGATCGCCGAGATCCACCGGCCGGTGACCCTGGGGCGGGGCCTCTTCATCAGCGGCAAGTTCGAGCAGTTCCAGCGCGAACGCCCCTTTCTGGGCCCGGCCCAGGGCCTGTGCCAATTGTGCCAACTGTTGCTGGCGGAGCCCGAGGAGCGGGTCGCCTGGTGGCGCTCACGCCTCCTCGCGGCCCTGGGCCCGGACGCCGGCGCCCTCTTCGAGGTCGTGCCGGAACTGCAATCGCTGCTCGGGGCCCAGGCCCCCGCGCCCCCGCTGGGCCCGCATGAGTCGCAGGTGCGCCTGCGCGCCCTGCTGGTCGCCCTGCTGCGCGCCATCGCCGCGCCCGCGCATCCGCTGGTGCTGTTTCTCGATGATCTGCAATGGGCCGACCAGCCGACATTGGACCTCATCGGCGCGCTGTTGGAGGAGACCGGGCTGGCGGGCCTGCTCCTGATCGGCGCCTACCGCGACAACGAGGTCGACGCGACCCACCCGCTCCTGCGCCTGCTGCGCCGACCGACGGCCGCGGGCACCCCGGCCCGGGTGCTGACGCTGGCCAGCCTGACGGCGGGCGACACCACCGCGCTGCTGGCCGACATGCTGCACCTGCCGCCCCCGGCGGTGCGACCGCTGGCCGCCGCCCTGTATGCCAAGACCAGCGGCAACCCCTTTTTCACGATCGAATTCATCCAGGCCCTGTACCGCGAAGGGGCGCTGCGGCCGGACCCGCAACGGGGGCGTTGGCACTGGGACCTGGGCGCCATCGCCGCCCACCCCGCCAGCGCCAATGTGGTGGATTTCCTCGCCGCCGGGTTGCGCGACCTGGACCCCGAGACCGCCGACACCCTGGTCGCCGCCGCCTGTCTGGGCACCGCCTGCACCCTGGGGCTCCTGGCGCTCGTCACCGACCGGGACCCCGGCGACCTGGCCCTGGGGCTGCGGCCCGCCCTGGAGCGCGGGATCCTGGTCACGCCCAACGCGCTGGCCCTGCATCGGGCGGAGCGCGGCGCCGCGCTGGCGTTCTGCCACGACCGGATGCAGCAGGCGCTCTACCGGCTGCATGACGACGCCTGGCGCGGGCTGTTGCACCTGGCCATGGCCCGGCGCCTGGCCCAGGCCGGGGCCGCTCCGGTTCATGCGTTGCGCGCCGCCGAACACTATGCGCTCGCCGCGCCGCTGATCATCGAACCCGCCGAGCGCGCGCTCGCCCGCACGCTCTTTCTCAAGGCCGCGTTACAGGCCCGCCAGGCCGGTTCCTTTGCCATGGCCGAACGGTTCCTGCGGCTGGCCATCGGGCAATTGGCGGCGCACGCCTGGGAGGAGGATCACGACGCGGCGTTCATTCTGCATACCGAACTGCACCTGGTGCTCTATAGCCAGTCGCGCAACCGTGAGGCCGACGAGGTCTACGCCCTGCTCGCGACCCGGGCCCGTTCACCGGGGCAATTGCTGGCACCGATCTGCATCCAGATTGCCAGTCTGTCCAACCGCACCCGTTACAATGATGCCGTGAGTCTGGGGGGCGGCCTGCTGGAACGGCTCGGCATCACCTTGCCGGTGGAGCACACCCGCGCGCGGCTGGAGCAGGAGCTCGATCTGTTTTACCGCCATGCGGCGGCGGGCGCGCTGGAGACCTTACCCGCGCCGCCCGACATGGACGACGAGCGCCTGCTGATGGTCGCGCAATTGCTCAACCGCCTGATCCCGGCCGCACTGTTTTCCGGTTCGCTGCTCGGCTTCTGGATGATGGCGCGCATGAGCCGCCTGTGGATCGAGGCCGGCTACTGCGAGTTCCTGAGCTACCCGATGTGTTGTATCACGATGGTGACCGTGGCCCTGCGCGACGACTATGCCACCGGTTACCGGGCGGCCCGCGCGGCGCTTCAGACCGCACTCGCACGCCACCACGGCAGCCTTGAGGCGGCCCGCGCCCAGCACAGTTTCGGGCTCTTCGCCTGTCATTGGTTTCAGCCGCTCGAGGACGACCTGGAACACGCCCAGGCGGCGTTCGCCGGGCTCGTGCGGGCCGGCGATCTGGAATTCGCCAATTTCACCGCCTTCACCACGCTGGGGGCCCTGTTCGATACCTGTACGCAACTCTCGCAGATGGACACCGAGACCGCGACCGCCATCGGCTTTGCGCACAAGAGCGCGAGCACCCATTCGGAGCAGGCGTACCTGCCCTATCGCCAGTTGGTGCGGGCCCTGGCGGGCCAAACCCGCGACCGCGGGGGCTTCGCGGATGCCGATTTCGACGATCAGGCACACCTGGCGGCCAGCCAGGGCAACGCCATGGCGCTGGCCTATTACCATACCTACCGAGCCCTGGGTGCCTGTCTTTTCAACGATGAGGCGGCGCTGTCGCATCATGCCGAGGCGGCGGTCGCGCTCTCCCGGCACATCAGCGGTTTCTACCCGACCGCCCTGGCCAACCTGCTGCACTCGCTCGCCTTGATCGCGCACCTGCGGACGGCCGACGCGGCGGCGCGCTCAGTGCTCCTCGGGCAGTTGGACCAGAACCAGACCTGGCTCGCCGGGCGCGCCGCCGATGCGCCCATGAACTTCAGTCATCTGCATGATCTGGTGGCGGCCGAGCGGCTGGACGCCCTGGGCCAGCCCTGGGCCGCGCTCCAGACCTTCGAGCAGGCGATGCGCGCCGCCCAGGCCCATCAGCGCCCCTGGCACCATGCACTCATCACCGAACGCGCCGGGCAGTGCGCCATGCAGCACGGGCAGGAGCACGCCGGCCGGGCGCTCCTGGCGCGCGCCCACGACCTCTATCGGCACTGGGGCGCCGCAGGCAAGGCGCGGGCCATGCGCTCGGCCCTGCCCTTCATCGAGCCCGGTGCGGCGGGCGGGCCGGAGGGCCGCGGCGCGGGCCTGGGCGATGCCTTGGACCACGAGGCCCTGCTGCGCGCCTCCCAGGCGCTCGCCGCGGAGACCTCCGAGGCCAGTTTGCGGGCGCGGGTGGTGGACCTGATGGGCCAATTGACCGGCGCCACCGATGTGCAACTGATGGTGCTGGACGAGGCGGACGGCTGGGTGCTGGAGGGCGGACTGCGGGGGGACGCACCGCTGGCGCGCATGACGCGCGCCGCGGCCGAGGCGCAATGCGGCATTGCCGCGACGGTGCTGCGACTGGGCCTGAAGACGCTGGCGCCCGTGGTGTCCGACGATGCGGTGAGCGACAGCCGCTTTGCGGCCGATCCACACTTCGCCGGTCTTACGCTCTGTTCGCTGCTGGCCCTGCCGGTGTCCGTCCATGGGCGGGCCACGGCCTTTCTGATCCTGGAGAATCGGCTGTTGCGCGCCGCCTTTTCCGCGGGGCGCATCGAGGCCCTGTCCATGCTGTGCGGGCAGTTGGCGATTTCGCTCGAAAACGCCCGGCTCTACCAGTCACTCGAACACAAGGTCGCGCAGCGCACCGGCGAGTTGTCGGCGGCCAACCGGCTGCTCTCGGAGGCGATCCGGCGCTCCGAGGCGGAAATCGCCGAGCGCCGACGGGCGGAAGAGGCGCTGCGCGAGAGCGAGGCCGCGGTCAGGGAAAAGCTGGCCGCGATCCTCTTGCCGGAGGGCGACATCGGCACCCTGGAACTGGCCGACATCATCGATACCCAAGCGATTCAGGCGTTGATGGACGATTTCTTTTATCTGACCGGGATCGGCGTCGGGGTGATCGACCGCGCCGGCAAGGTGCTGGTCGCCACCGGCTGGCAGGACATCTGCGTCAGGTATCATCGTGTTCATCCGGACACCCGCCGCAATTGTATCGAGAGCGATACCCTGCTGTCGCTGGGAGGCCAGCCGGGGAGCTTCAAGGCCTACAATTGCAAGAACCATCTCTGGGATATCGCCACGCCGATCGTGGTGGGCGGCAAGCTCCTGGGCAACATCCTCCTCGGGCAGTTCTTTTATGAGGGGGAGGTGCCCGATTATGAGACCTTCCGCCGCCAGGCGCGGACCTTCGGATTCGACGAGGACGATTACCTGGCGGCCCTGGACCGGGTGCCGCGCTTCAGCCCCGCGACCATCGAGCGGGTGATGACCTTCTATTCACGGTTCGCCATGCTCATTTCGACGCTGAGCTACAGCAATCTCAAGCTGGCGCGCACCCTGGACGAGCGCGCGCGCGCACAAGAGGCGCTGCGCGAGAGCGAGACCCGATTCAAGGCCATCGCCAATTATGCGGCCAGTTGGGAGGCCTGGTTCAGTCCGCAGGGACGGCTCCTGTGGATGAATTCCTTTTCGCTGGAACTCACCGGGTTCACGCCTGAAGAGTATCTGGCTGCGGACGACTTCCTGGCCATGCTCACCACGCCGCAGGACCGGCCCCCGGTGTTGCGGAGATTTCGCGAGGCGCTCCAGGGCGGCCGCGGCGACAACCTGGAGATCCGCTGTCTGCGCAAAGACGGCTCGCAATTCTGGGTGACCGTCTCCTGGCGACCCATCCTCGATGCCGATGGCCATTCGCTCGGTTTTCGCACCAGCGCCCAGGACATCACCGCGAACCGGCGCGCGCGCGAGGAACTGCACCGCGCCCGGGCCCTGGCCGAGGCCGCCAACCGCAAACTCGCGGCCCTGAGCACCACCGACAGCCTGACCGGCATCGCCAATCGCCGCCGCTTCGATGAAGCCCTGCCCACCGAGTGGCGGCGTGCCTCACGCGCGCGGCGGCCCCTGGGGCTCGCGATGTTGGACGTGGATTGGTTCAAGAACTACAACGACCGCTACGGCCACCAGGCCGGCGACGAGTGTCTGCGCGCACTCGCCGATGTGCTCGGTGCCCAGGCCCACCGGATCAGCGACCTGGCTGCGCGCTACGGGGGCGAGGAGTTCGCGGTCATCGCCCCGGACACCGATGCCGCGGGCATGCTGCGCCTCGCCGAGTCGATCCACACCGCCCTGGAGGCCCTGGCCCTGCCCCATGCCGCAGCGCCGTTGGGCCGGGTCACCGTCAGCATCGGGGTCGCCGCGCTGGCGCCCACGCCCGAGACGCGGCCCGAGACGCTGCTGCGCCTGGCGGACGAGGCCCTGTACCGCGCCAAGGCCGAGGGTCGCAATCGGACCGTGCTGGGGGCGCCGGGTACGGGCGGGGGTGCGGCGTGATTGATCCACTGGCCGGCCATCCAACTCTTGGCCTCGATCATAATCCCGGCCTCTGCGAGGCCGGTGGTCCGCACAGCGGACCCTAGGGCCCCGCGCCCGTAGGGTCCGCTGTGCGGACCAGCGACCTCTCACCCACCAGGGTGGCCGGGATCATGATCAAGGCCCAACTCGTGTAAGGCGGAACGCCGCCGGCGGTTCCACCTTTTTCGCCGGCGGCATCATGGCGGATCGCCCTGCGGGCCTCCGCCCTACTTGACAGAGATACGGGTAACCAGTACCGTCATGTACGATGATGTTTTTGAGTGGGACGACGCCAAAGCCGCTTCAAACTGGCTTGATCATGGCATAGCGTTTCATTACGCGATTAAGGCGTTTCTCGATCACTTCGCGGTTGAATGGATAGACGACCGCGAGAGTTACGGGGAAGAGCGTATCAATCTGCTTGGCATGTGTGAGGGCGTTCTTCTCCATGTGACCTATACCGAGCGCGACAATCGCACCCGCGTGATTTCGGCCAGAAGGGCGGAACAACATGAACAAGACTACTATTACAGCGAAAATTCAATCTGACGGCAAAGTGGTTGAAGTGCTGGCGGACGGCAGCGCACGCCCGTTTGCGCAAACATCTGTTCGCGCGATGACGGCGGCGCAGATCGAGGCGGCGGCCCTAGCCGATCCCGACGCGCACCCCATGTCCGAAGACGAATTGCGAAAGGCACGGCGTATTCCCCGGATCAAGACCTTGCGTCGTGCCTTGTGTCTCACACAGGAAGAATTTGCGGCCCGTTATCATGTACCGCTTGGAACCTTGCGGGATTGGGAACAAGGCCGCACGGAACCGGATCAACCGGCGCGGGCCTACTTAACCGTGATTGCCCACGATCCTGACGGGGTGCGCCGCGCCTTGCAGCAATCACTCGTTTGACTATTTATTGCTTCGCGATGCCATTAGTACAGCACCTCGGCGGTTGTGCCGTTTGCACGGGCGGCATCGTGGCGGATCGCCCTGCGGGCATCCGCCCTACGGCCCTGGGTACGGACGCGGGTGCCGCGCGTGCTTGAGCCGCCGGCCGACGCGCCGGGAACCCAGGGTGGCCAGGGCGACGGCGCCGCGCTCGCCGCCCGCCCAGTACGGCCGAACGAGCCGCGTATCCTGGAGCGGCTGCAAGGCCTGTCCGGCTGTCCGCGCCTGCTGCCCGGCGACCCGGCTACCCCGGAGCCCAGGGTCGCCGACTTCGGCGGTGTGCCGCTGGGAAGGTCCGGCCTCATGGGAAACCCCGACCTGGGGCGTTTTCTCACGCTGGCCCTGGCCCTGGCGCGCGCCGTGGCGCGGTGCCATGGGCGCGGTGTCATCCACCATGATCTGAACCCCGCCAAGATCCTGATTCGGGCCGATGATCTGCGGGTGCAGATCATCGGCTTCGAGTTGGCCGCCACCTTTGCCGAGGACCGCTCGGGGTTCGATCCCTTGGATCGCCTGCCCGGAGCGCTCGCCTATCTGTCGCCCGAGCAGACCGGGCGGATGAACCGGCCGGTGGATTACCGCACCGACCTCTATTCGCTTGGCGCGGTCCTGTACGCCCTGGCGACCGGCGCCCCGCCATTCGAGGAGACCGACACCCTGGGCCTGATCCATGCCCATCTGGCGCGCTCCCCGGCGCCGCCGCGGGAGCGGGCGACCTGGTTGCCGCCGCGTCTGTCCGAACTGGTCCTGACGATGCTCGCCAAGGAACCCGAGGAGCGCTACCAGAGTGCGGCGGGGCTCGCCTACGATCTGGCGCGGTTGCGCCGGGCCTTTAACGAGCCGGCAGATTTGAACGCCGTGCCGCTGCGCTCGCGCGACCTGCCGCTGGCGCCGCGCCCGCCCCGGCGCCTGCACGGACGCGACGCGGAGTTGGCGACGCTGACGGCGGCCTTCGCCCGGGTCGCCGCCGGCGGCACCCAGGGACTCTTTGTCGCGGGCTATGCGGGGGTCGGCAAGACGGCACTGATCCGCGAGTTGCACCGCCCGGTGACCCTGGCCAACGGCCTCTTCATCAGCGGCAAGTGCGAGCAGTTCCAACGGGACCGGCCCTTGCTGGCCCCCTCCCAGTGCCTGCGTCACCTGTGTCAGTTGCTGTTGGCCGGGTCCGAGACGGAGGTGGCGGCCTGGCGCGAGCGGATCCTGGCGGGCCTGGGCCCGGATGCGGGCGCGCTGCTGGAGGTCCTGCCGGAACTGGAGGCCTTGCTCGGTCCGCAACCGCCCGCCCCGCGGATCGGTCCGCTGGAGGCGCAAGGGCGCCTGCGCGCCCTGCTGGTGGCCCTGGTGCGCCAGGTGGCCGCGCCGGCGCGGCCACTGGTGCTGTTTCTCGACGACCTGCAATGGGCCGATGCGCCGTCGCTGGACTTCGTCGGGGCCCTGCTGGAGGACGCTGCAGCGACGGGCCTGCTCGTGATCGGCGCCTATCGCGACAACGAGGTGGATGGCGCCCATCCGCTCCTGCGCCGGCTGCGTCGGCCCACCGCCGCGGGGATGCCGCCGGTGGTGCTGACCCTGGCCGGCCTGACCGCGCCGGACTTCGACGCGCTGATCGCCGACATGCTGCACATTGCACCCGCGCAGGCGCGCTCACCGGCGACTGCCCTGTTCGCCAAGACCGACGGCAACCCGTTTTTTACCATCGCCTTGGTGAACGAACTGCACCGCGGCGGGGCCCTGCGTCCCGACCCGCGACGCGGCCGGTGGCACTGGGACACCGCGACCCTCCTGGCCCGACCGGTCAGCGACAATGTCGTGGACCTCCTCGCGTCCGGGTTGAGCGACCTGGCGAGTGCGACCGCGGAGGCGCTGGTGGCCGCCGCCTGCCTGGGCACCGATTTCACCCTGGGCAGGCTTGCGCTGGCAACCGGCACCGACCCGGAAACCCTGAGCGGGCGGCTCCTGCCCGCGCTGGAACGGGGGATTCTCATCACGCCCAGCGCGCTCGCGGTGCAGCGGGGCGACCCCGCGGCGGCCCTGCGGTTCTGTCACGACCGGATGCAGCAGGCGGTCCAGCAAAGGCGCGACGACGCCTGGCGCAGCCGCCTGCATCTGGCCATGGCCCGGCGCTTTGCCCGGGCCGACAACGACCCGGCCCGCCGCCTGGACGCCGCCCTGCACTATGCCGCCGCGGCGCCGCTGATCGTCGAACCCGTGGAGCGGGCCCGCGCCCGGGACCTGTTGTTCGCCGCGGCCGTCGGGGCCCGCCAGGCCGGTGACTACGCCACCGCCGAGCGCTTGCTGCGCTTAGCCGTGGACTTGCTGGCCGCGGACGCCTGGCAGCGCGAGCATGGCGCCGCCTTCGGCCTCCATGCCGAGTTACACCTCGTGCTATTCAGTCAAGCCCGACAGAGCGAGGCCGACGCAATCTATGCCCAGCTCGCCGCCAATACCTCGTCCCCCCTGCTGCTAGTCGATCCAACCGCCACCCAGATAGCGAATCTGCTCAATCGCACACTCTACGATGAAGCCATCGTGCTGGGATGCGAACTCCTGGACCGACTCGGAATGCCGGTCCCGCGCGCTGACCTCGAGCAGACCCTCCGGCACTATCGCGACCTGCCGGCGGATATCTTCCGGGCGGGCACCGCTGACCCGGGAATCCCCGCCTCGACCGGCACCGCGAGCGTGCTGGAGCGGGAGCTCGAGGCCTTTTGCCGGCAGGTCGCCGCCGGTGCGCTGGAGCAGTTGCCGCAGGGCCGCGACCTGACGGACCAACGCCTCGCGGGTGCCGCCAAACTCCTCAACCACATGATCCCTGCGGCCCACTGCAGTTCCAGTCATCCGGTCCTGACCACCTGGTTGGCGCTGCGGGTCGCGCGGCTCTGGATCGAAAACGGCTATTGTGCCGAGAACATCTACGGCCTGGTCTGCGCCTGCGTGGCCATCATTATCCTGCGCGGGGATTTCACGACCGCCGAACGCCTGGCCGGGATCGCCTTGCAGGTGGGCGCAACACGGGAAGGCAGCCGCGAAACGGCGCGCGGCCTGTTCGTCTATACGAATCATATCGGGCATTGGTGCAATCCCCTGGAAGAGGATGTCGCCCACGCACACCAGGCGTTCAGGGAGTTGCTGCGCGCCGGCGACCTGGAAATAGCCTCGTTCACCTTCTATGCGTCGCAGGCGGCCTTACTGGACACCGGCGCCCAGCTCGCCGAGCTTGAGGCCGAAACCGCCGCCGCGTTGCGCTTCACGCGCAAGACCGGGAGTACCACGGCCGAGAAATCCTATCTGCCTTACCGACAACTGGTCCGCACGCTCAGGGGCGAGACCAGTGCCCCGGGCAGTTTCAACGACGCCGAGTTCGATGAGCAGGCACACCAGACGGCCTTGCGGGGCGATCCGATCCCGCTCGCCTATTTCCATATTCACCGGGCGCTGGCGGCCTGTCTGTTCAATGACCATGGGGCGCTGGCCCACCATGTGGAGACGGCCCTGGAACTCGGTTTGGCGATCCACCCTGATTATGCGACGGCCCTGATCAACCTGTTGCACTCCCTGACGCTCGCCCGGCGGGTCCGGGAGACGAACACCGCCGCGCGTGCGCCCCTGCTCGAGCGGCTCGCCATCAACCAGGCCTGGCTGGCGGCCCGCGCCGCGGCGGCGCCGATGAATTTCGTTCATCTTCACGCCCTGGTGGAGGCCGAACGGCTGGACGCGCTGGGGCACGGCGCCTTGGCATTCGAGACCTTCGAGCAGGCCATGCGCCAGGCGCAGGCCCACCGGCGCCCCTGGCACCTGGCCCTGATCACCGAGCGGGCTGGACACTGCTACCTGCGCCACGGGCTGGAGCACGCCGCGCGGGCCCTGCTCGCGCACGCCCAGGTCCTCTATCGCGCGTGGGGCGCCACCGGCAAGGCCCGGGCAATGCTGGACGAGTTGCCCTTCTTAGGGCCCAGCCGCGCGGTCGGCGCCGGGGAGCGACGCCACGACGCCCTGAACCAGGAGGCGTTGCTGCGGGCCTCACAGGCGCTGGCCTCGGAACGGTCACTGCCGCAACTGGTGGCCCGCGTGACGGAACTCTTGGGCCAACTGACCGGGGCCACCGATGTCCAACTGCTGCTGCGAGACGAAACCGGCGCTTGGCATCTGGAAGGCGGACTGCGGGGTGCTGTCCCGTTGGAACGGATGACGCTGCACGCGGGCAAGGAGCGGCAGGTCCTGCCCGCCGGCGTCCTGCGGCTGGGCCTCAGCACCCAGGCGCCCGTGATCTGCGACGACGCGGTGATCGACAGCCGGTTCAAGGCTGACCCACACTTTGCCGCATTGCCCGTGTGTTCGCTGCTGGGCCTGCCGGTGCTGCTGCACGGTCGGATCGGCGCCTTCCTGATCCTGGAGAATCGGTTGTATCGCGCCGCCTTTCCCGTCGGCCAGGTAGAAACCCTGTCGCTGCTGTGCGGTCAACTGGCGATCTCCATCGACAGCGCCCGACTCTACCAGTCGCTCGAAGAGCGGGTCGCCGAGCGCGAGCAGGCATTGAAACAGGCGTATGAGCAGCTCACCGCCGCCGAGGTGGAGCGTTCGCGCACGGCCGAGCGCGAACGCCTGTTGCAGGACATGCACGACGGCTTCGGCTCGCAACTGGCCGGGGCGCGCCTGCGCATCGAGCACGGCGAGCTGACCCAAGGGCAAGTCGCGATCCTGCTGCAAGAGTGCCTCGACGACCTCTATCTGGTCGTCGACACCATGAGCAACGAGGCTGGCAGCCTGCGCGACGCCATCGTCGATTGGCGCTATCGCTGCGAGAGGCGCCTGGCGGAGCAGCCCGTTCGCATCGACTGGCAGATCGAGCTGGACGCCTGTCCGCCGCTCGCGCAACGGCTGATCCTGCAACTCCTGCGCATCATGCAGGAGGCATTGAGCAATGGGCTCAAACATGCCCGCGCCGGTCATATCGTGCTGCAGGCCGTCTATCGCGCGGACGGGCAATTGCATATCGCCGTTACGGATGATGGCATCGGCATCCCGGAATCAGTGGCGCGGGGGCGCGGCCTGGGCAACATGCACAGCCGTGCGCGCGAGCTGGGGGGCGAACTCAGCGTGAGCCGGCTGGCGCGGGGGACGCGGGTGTCCTTGATCTTGGCTGAGGAACGGTTCGCCGACAGGTGAAACAAGTCCATTAGACAATGCTCTCAGCATCGTTGTCGTTGTCGTTGTCGTAATCGAGGCTATCGTCGTGCCCCGGATTCTCTCGCTGCCCGAATTGCATCACCTCTCCGATTACGGTTACGACAACGACAACGACAACGAGCGCGTTTAACTTGTTCTTGACTCGTTACCCTGCTACAGGAGTCCATGCTCGCGCGCCCGCAACAGGGCCTGCGTCTGCGAATGGACATCGAGTTTGCGATAGAGGTTGCGGATATAGGACTGGACGGTCGACAGCGCCACGCCCATACGCTCCGCCGCCTGGCCATAGGACTTGCCGTCGGCGAGGAGACCCAGCAGTTCGGTTTCCTTGCGCGTCAGCCGGGGCAGCGCGGTCGCGTCGGCGGCCGGGCCCTGCCCGGCGAGCTTGAACAGACAACGCGCCAGCTTCGGGCTGATCGGATAGTTTCCGGCCAGGATCTGCTCGATGGCGCGCGTCATCGAGATGCCCGAGTCGCCCTTCAGGAGATAGCCGAGCGCCCCGGCACGAATGGCGCTGAGCACCCGCGTCTCGGCGCAGACACTCGAAATCACCATGATCGGCACGGTGGGAAAGCGGACATGGACGGCTCGGATGACCTCGATGCCGTCCAGATCCGGCAACCCGAGATCGACCAGGGCCAGGTTCAGGCCCGCGGCGGGGGCCTTGCAGAAGGCCAGCGCCGCGGCCCCGGTGCTGCAGCCATGCACCAGCCAGGGGGTCCCCACCTGGACCACCGCCTCGCCGACGGCGCGTTGGAAGTAAGGATCGTCCTCGACGATCAATACCTGTCGCAACGCGGGAAGGGGGATCGCTGAAGGCATGGTTGTATGCTCGCCGGATACCGTATCACCGGTTTATTGGGGTCGTAGCTGATCAGCCGCCGGGGCCTGGCTCATACCTTATTCATCATAGGACGGCAGTGATTGCCTGGCAAGCGTCCGGCGTGACGCGCAGCACCTGGCACGATGGGGTGCCCTCACCCATGAATATGGGATTTACGCGCAGCGGCGGTTCCATGACAATTTGTCCATGCTGTTGAGCCCGGGACAGGCCGCGCACCGCACCCAGACCACCTTGGATGCTTAGAAGGACCGACCAACGTTCAAGGTCTATCCGCCGGGAGCAGGGACGTTCAGGACGAGGAGGCTGGAAACACGGAGGCTGGAGACAGGGACGCTCAGGGCAGGGACGTTCGGGACAAGGAGATCGGGAACAGGGAGGTTCGACGTGCAAAATCGCCGTCCCGGCGGTTTTGCACCGTCCCCTTTTTTTCGATACCGGTTCAATTCAAACACCTTAACGCCAGTCCGTAGTAACCCGACGCTCGGCTTGTCGGCTGTCGGGTTACGGCGCGTCCGACATCGTGGATGACAGCAAGGTCTCGCGCGCGCCTGACCCGACCTACGCGCTGCTCGGCCGTCAGCCGGGACAGGGACTCCGGGCGCAGCGCCTTCATGAAGGCCTCGACCCGGTGCATGTACCAGGGCGCATCTTCTCCGGCACGCCGCGGTGGATCACAGGTAGCGGTCCCAGTTGGAGGGGGTGTCGTCTTGGCGGCGGGGAGTGGTCGGCATGGCTCGGGCATTAGGATGCTTGGGTGCTAGACCGGATCCAGTCTAGTACACTAATATCCTAATACAAGCTAGCACACAAGCGGCCCGCACCAGCCTAGGCTGGCTTCGGCCCGTCTCGAGCAAGAACACGTTAGGCTCTTGGCAAAGTGAAGAGTTCGCGCTGATCGTCATTGGGTTGCGCTGTCATGGCAGTTCAACGCTGGCAGGCAATTAACGCGGCGGTCGGCGGGCGGCGTGTCATGAAACCGAATCGTGTAGGGGAAGTGAATCGGCCGTCGTCCAGTTCCCCGGTCCGCGAGATCCGCACTGCGGCAACCGACCGGGCAGTTGCATCACTGCAGGCGACCGGCTTGTTAGGCACACAGGATACTGAAGTCACCATGAAGTCCGCGAAGAAGCTCCTGAATTCCGCTCGAAAAGCCGAAAGAACTGGAAATTTCGGGGAAGCCGAGTCCTTGTACGCTCAGGTCATTTCTGAGTTTCCCGGAACGCAGGAGGCAACAACAGCGACACTGGACCTAGAAGAAATAGGGTCAAAAGTCCGGATAGCTGAGGCAATCCGAGAGTTGTCTTCTTGGCAGTATGGTGCAGATGGTAAAGTAGAAGGTCTAGGTACAGTTTTCTTGGGCTTAGTATTCGGCGGCTTAATGTTTTCCTTGGGCATCTATTGTGTGTTTACAAATACGACAGTGCGCTGGAACGGACTCGCCGGCATGGAGTATGGCTGGTTATTTCTGGGTCCGATTCTCATGGTGGTACCACTTTTCGGGCGAATGTCATCAAAGACGACCCCTGTCATTTTGCAAAATGATGGTTTGCTGCGGTTCCCTTTATCCGAAGTTGAGTCTAATGCCGAGTCTGGGTGTATCGACCTTCGACGGGTTTGGAAGATTGACGAAAAACAGGACGTGAACGGAAGAAAACTCTTAACGATCCGAGCAGGGCCGTACCGCGCACTTTTTGAAGAAAGAAGATTTTCTTCAGGTAACGACTATTCGTCTTTTCTAGCTCACGTGACGCAGCTCAGAACAGGGGATGCAGAACGGGAGATGGGGTCCAGAACGGGGGAAAAAGGGGCCGGGCTCAATTACGCGGCCAGGGAGGCAAAGAAAGCCTAACCTTCGGCTAAACCGCGAGCGCGCGCCACGGGCATTGTGCTAATTCTCTGCGTCATTGGGGCGCGCGCCGCGTTAGCCTTCACGTTAGGCGAAATTGCGGCGAGAGAAACAATTCGTTCCAATCCACCACCGATAGAAGGCATTTTTTGAAAATCAATAAGGCAATTATTTCTGCCCTTTTTCTAAGCTTGATATCCATGACAACATCTAGTTACGGTGAAGAGGAACGAAGCCCCTTCTGGGATGGTTTTTCCGAGGAGCTTGGAAAAGCGGCCGCTCAAGGTCTACTAAAAATCGTAAAATACTCAGAGGCTGTCAAGGAACCTGAAGGTGACAGAGCGTTAGTTGTCTGCCATTTTATATGGTATTTGATTATCGCAAAGCTGTCGTAGAAGCAAGCGGCCGGACGCGATATAAACCTGTGCCTCGCTAGA
>Ga0247842_10002304_pt1 | contig 28763 bp, 26 predicted proteins | sample LaCruzMarch2015__3_FD_192411 | JGI IMG/M metagenome (GOLD analysis project Ga0247842, IMG submission 192411) | Freshwater microbial communities from meromictic Lake La Cruz, Castile-La Mancha, Spain - LaCruzMarch2015_19m | ecosystem: Environmental > Aquatic > Freshwater > Lake | place: Spain...
CAGCGAGGAGCCTAAATATGCCACCACCCCCATCGCAGGATGGAATGGCAGCGGGACCGGCTATGTCGGATTAAGGTTCGACACCCCAGGAGCTTCGAATTTCGGTTGGCTGGAGCTCGATTATGTCGCGAATGGAGCCTCCACCACGCTCACCGTCGGCGGCTTCGCTTTCGAAGACCAACCCGGCGTGGCCATCGCCGCCGGGGCCGAAGTCTCTCCCATCCCCGAACCCGGCACGTGGGTGGCCCTCGCAGTGTTCGCCGGCGGGGCGGCTTTCGCGCGTTGGCGCAAACGCCGCGATGAAGCGCAAAAAGAAGCTGCTTGATCGTACGCTGCTTGCAGCGCACGAGGTAGCGGACGGTTGCGCGTCTCCGGGGCGACCGTGCCTACATTCGGGAGCATAACCGTCTGTATTTTACTACTCTACGGGGGGTATTGCCGAATCCGAAAAAAAACTTGAAGCAGCTATTGAGTTTAGTAACTATCTTTTCAAGTTGCAGTTACCCTCTGCGACGAAGTGAAAAAATCAGCAGCCCCAAAAACCACCTTCAAACCGCTCATGAATAAACAAGCCCGCTCCCGCAAATTCACGGCCAAACAATCGGCACGCCTCGGTGCTTATCTTGCCGCAGGTCTTGGTGCCTCGACCGTCGTCACCGCGTCATCCGAAGCTGCCATTGTGAATATCAACATCGGATCTTCGGGTTTCAACATCGACGCCATCAACGGCGGGGTTTCTCTAGGGAGTTATCAATCTCGTGACAATTTCCCTTTAACCTCAGGGGGGGAATTGTTTATATATAATGAAGCAACTGTTAAAGGTTTTGATGGTCAGTATGGACTCAAGTTCGCCATTAACGGCGGGAATGCCAGTCCTCGTAATTTTGCCTTGAATCAAGCTATCAACGCATCCGCAAACTTCTCGGGCGTTCTTGACTATACAGTGTTTCGATACCGCATCAACATCTCCTCCCCCAATTTCGGTGCGGGCAGCTACATGGGATTTCGGACGGACCAAGGCAACTACGGCTGGTTGGAGGTGACTTGGACGAGCACAAGCCTCCAATTCCAAATTCTTTCTGGCGCCTACGAAAATGTGGCCGGTGTGGCGATCCTTGCCGGCGACACTGGCGCAGGTCCCGCCCCCATCCCCGAGCCCGGCACATGGGTCGCCATGGCGGTGTTCGCCGGCGGGGCGGCTTTCGCGCGCTGGCGCAAGCGCCGCGACGAAGCGCAGCAGGAAGCGGCCTGACCCGTTTACGGCGCGCTTGAATTGGCAGACACCCGCACGCAACGTGCGGGTGTTCCATTTATGCCTGACGCAAAGCCCCGCATCTTCCGCCGCGCGGTCTCCGCGACGGGCAGCCTGTTCCTCCGCTGGTGGCGGGAGGCGACGGGTCCGCTGCTGAGCAACGATCACCCGTTGTTGGTCGACGCCCTGCTGCGTCGCCTCTGGGTCCTGACGCCGGTGATTCTGCTGGCGCTGATGCTTGCCGGCGCGCTCGGTTTTTATCTCTTCATTGGCTGGCGGGCGCGGGATCTCACGGCCAAGGCGCTGGCCAGCGCGGAAGCGGGCAGCCTGCATTTCGCCCGGCGGCAAATTGCCGCGGCGGCGAGTTTGCGTCCGGAGCATCCAGCGGTGCAGCGCGCCACCGCGGTGATCGAAAGCCGCTTCGGCAATCCCGACGCGGTGCAGCTGTGGGAAGCGATCGACGAGGAAGCGGTGCTGACCGACGACGAGGTCGATGCCCGGGCGGAGATCATGACGGTGCACGGCGACGAGACGCAGTTCGCCGCCGCCGTGGCCGCCTTGGAAGCGCAGGGAGAAACCGGGCGCGCGGCCGAGTTGCGCTCCCGCCGCAGTCTCAGCCGCGGCGACTTGGAACAGGCCATCGCCCAGGCGCGCGCGGCCGCTTCCGCCTCGGACGACCCGGTCTTGCGGCTGCGGCTGCTGCAATTGCTGGTCGCCCGCCATGGTGTCGCGCTCTCCCACCGTCGGGCGGCCGGTCCGCGCGACCTGGCGGCCGCCACAGAAATGACCGCGCTCATCGACGGCTTGGCCGGCACGCCCGAGGGCGAAGAGGCCCTGGTCATCGGCCTGCGGGCCCCGTATTTCCCCGCGGAGAAGAAAGCCGCGTGGGCCGAGGCCGCGTGGCGCAACCCGACCGACACCAATCCCGCGCTCCTGCCCGCCTCCGGCTTCCTCGCCGCCTCCGGCCGGGATACTCCCGCGGCGCTCTATGACAAATTGCAACGTCTTTATGTCGGCGCGCCCCCGCCCCGCCGCGCCGCTCTGGCCCGCTGGATGCTGCGCGTCGGCCTGAACGAGCAAGCCCTCGCCGCGGTGTCCGGCGCCGATGCCGCGCAGGACGAAGCGCTCTTCGGCCTGCGGGCCTCCGCGCTGGCCGCGCTCGGCCGCTGGGAGGAAGTCCTGCAACTGGCCGACGCTCCGGGCCAAGCGCCCGAGTCCGTGCGCCTGATGATCAAATCCGGCGCCAACCGCGAACTCCGACGCCCCGGCGAGGCCGATGAACTGGTCCGTGCCGCCCTGCGCGCCTCGGTCGCCGACCAACGCATCACGCAAACGATCGAAATGGCCGACCTGCAGGGTTTGCGCCCGCTGGCCGACGAGGCCGTCGTCGACTTGTGCGCGAATGCCGCCGAGGCCGACCGTGCCTTTGCTTTGGCCCGTGACCGTTTCAGCCGGCGCGGACAATTCTCCACGCTGGAGGAAGCTTACGCCGCCGCGCGCCAAGCCTCGCCGGACGCGACGTCCGTGCAGGTTTACGAACGTTACCGGGAGATCCTCGACGGCAAGAGCGTGGACCTCACGGTGACCGCCGAGGCCGTGGCCGCCCGGCCGACCGATGTGGCCGCGCGCTTCAACCACGCTTTGGCTTTGCTCCAGGCGGGACAGGCCAAGGAAGCACTCGCCGTGTTCGACGGTTTCGATGTCCTCACCCCGCAACTGCCGCCCGGCCTGCAGGCCGTCTGCGCGGCGTTGCTCCACGCCGCCGGGGACCAGAGCGCGCTCACGCTGGCCGGCAGCATCAACCCCGACTTGCTCTGGCCCGGAGAATACGCCCTCATCGCGCCGCTGCTCCAAGCGGGGCGGTAGCGTGCGGCCCGCCTTCCACTTATGCATTTTTTAACAGAAGATAACGAAGGGAACGAAGGTGGAGCGGCAGAGGTCCGCGCGTTTCCCTCACGCTCATGAGCCGTCGACGCCTTCTCCTCGTCGGATGGGATTCCGCGGATTGGAAAATCATGCATCCGATGATCGACGCGGGGCATTTGCCCGGCGTGGCGGGATTGGTCGAGGCAGGGACGAGCGGCAACATCACCACGCTCGAACCGCAGCTTTCGCCCATGCTCTGGACGTCCATCGCCACGGGCAAGATGGCCTACCACCACGGCGTGCCGGGGTTCACCGAGGTGGACCCGCGCAGCAGCGCGGTCGTGCCGGTCTCGGCCGCCACGCGACGCTGCCGCACGGTGTGGGAAATCCTCGCCGAGCGCGGGTTGCGCAGCCATGTGGTCAGCTGGTTCGCCACCCAGGGCGAACGCGACCTGCCGGGCAAGGTCGTCTCGAACATGTTCTGTCACGTCAATCCGTCCGGCCCGGACCAGGCGCCGTCCGACTGGCCGCCCCCGCCGCCCGGCACTTATTGGCCGCCGGAGTTGGACCGCGAACTCAACGAGCAGCGGGTCAGCCCGCACGACATCGATCCGGACCAAATGATCCGGCTTTTCGTCCCCGAGGCGGACAAAGTCGACCAAGACAAAGACAAGCGCCTGTGGATGCTGGCCGGCAATCTGGCCGAGACCTTCTCCGCGCACAACGCGGCCTTGCATTTGCTCCAGACCGATCCGGACTGGGATTTCTTCGCGGTCTATTACCGGGCGATCGATGAAATCTGCCACCTCTTCATGCCGTATCATCCGCCAAAGATGGACGGCGTGCCCGAGGCGGATTTTGAAATGTATCGCCGGGTCGTCGAAGGCGCCTACCGCCTGCACGACCTCATGCTGCGGAGTCTGCTGCGGTTGGCCGGCCCCGACACGCCGGTCATCCTCGTCTCCGACCACGGTTTCCACAGCGACCACCTGCGTCCGAAATTCACCCCGCGCGTCCCTGCCGGCATCACCGTATGGCACCGTCCGCAGGGATCCTTCATCGCCAGCGGCCCCGGTTTCCGCAAAGACGAACTGCTCTTCGGCGCGCGCCTGCTCGATTTGACACCGACCATTTTGCACCACTTCGGTCTTCCGGTCGGGGCCGACATGGAAGGCCGCGTGCTCGAGGAAATCTTCACGGAAAAACGTCCCGTGCAGAACGTGCCGACGTGGGAGAAACCCGAAGGCGCGTCCAAACCTCGGGCCGGGCTGGGCGAGGATGCGAACAAAGCCCTGCTCGAGCAATTCGTCGCCCTCGGCTATATCGACGAAATCCCCGACGATCCGGGCCAGGCGGCCGCCGGCACCGAGCGGGAGAACAACTGGAACATGGCCCGCGCCGCCATGTATGGCGGACGCTATGACATGGCGCTGCCGCTGCTCGAAGATTGCCACCATGCCGTGCCCTCGCGCACCGACTTCGCCCAGATGCTGGCCCGTTGCCAGTTGCAGCTCGGCCTACTCGACGAAGCGGAGGCGACCATCGAACGCGCGCTGGAAAGCTTCGCCGCCACTGAGCGCGCGCAGTTGATCAAAGCTTCCATCGCCATCCAGAAAGAAGACTACGCGTCCGCCCTGGCCGCGCTGGAAATTGTCCGCGCGAAAGACCCGGACGACATCCAGCTGCAACTCATGCTCGCGCAGAGCTACGCGGCACTACGCCGCTGGAACGAAGCCGAGGCCGCCGCGCGCCAGGTGCTCTCCGCCGACCCGCACAACGCCGAGGCGCTGCTCACCCTGACGCGGTTGCATTTGCACCAGCAGCAGTCGTCCGAAGCGATGGACACCGCCCTCGAGGCCATCGGCCTGCAATACGGCAATCCGCTCGGGCACTTCCTGCTCGGCGCCGCGCTGGCCCAGCTCGACCAGTGGGAGCAATCCGAGCGTCCGCTGCTCAATTGCCTTCGACTCCAACCGCAGTTCCTCCGCGCCTACCGTTTGCTGGCCCGCGTCTACCACGCGCTCGGGCAGCCGGACAAAGCCACTGCGGTCGAAGCGCAGGCACGGATGCAGCGCCAGTTGGCCGAGGAAAAACACCGCGCACAGCTCGCGGTCACGCGTCGGGACTTCGCCGCGCGGCAAGCGGTGCGCGACGAGCAGGACAAAATCAAACAGGCCGAGATCGACCGGCGCAAAGCGGAGTATGACGCCATCGAGCCGATGGATTTCGTCATCGTCTCCGGTCTCCCGCGCTCCGGCACTTCGCTCATGATGCAAATCCTGCAAGCCGGAGGTATTCCGCTCATGACCGATGGACAACGTGCCGCCGACGAAGACAATCCGGAGGGCTATTGGGAGTGGGAGGAAATCAAAAAACTCCCCAAAGACCCGCGCCTGCTGGAGAAAGCCAAAGGGAAAGCGGTCAAAGTGATCTCCGCCCTGCTGCCTGCCTTGCCCGGCAAGCACCGCTACAAAATCCTCTACATGGTGCGCCCGGTCGCGCAGGTCGTCGATTCGCAGTGGGCCATGCTCGCGCGCCAGGGCAAACAACCACGCTCCGAAAAACAACACCTCATCGAAACGCAGGAACACCACAACCGCCAAATCGTCGAAGTGCTGAAGAAGAGCGACCATGTCGAATTGCTCGAAGTGAACTATCCCGACTTCGTCACCGACCCCGCCGCGACCATCGCCAAAGTCGCCGCCTTGCTCGGCGAATCGTTCCAGAACGGTCCCGAGGTTGCCGCCGTGGTGCAGCCCAAGTTGCACCGGCAAAAGTGATTTACTCGCGGCAACAGTTCGGAAAAGTAGAAGCGGCGTCCCCGCCGCTTCTACTTTTGGCTTCGACTGCATTCTCCATCCGTCGCGGCGGACTCCGGTTCTCAACGCCTTTTCTAGTGTAATGTGGTCGCAGACCCGGCCTCGCTCCGGTAAGATCGGGACTTATGAAAAGCTTTCTCCTCGCCCCATGGCTGGTCGTTCTTATCTGCGCCGGCCTCAGCACCCTGGCCGACACCCTCGGCACCATCTGGTGGGAGCAAAAGAAAATGTGGGTGCTGGTCGCGGTCACCGGCATCGCCCCTTTCGTGTTTCTGACGTTCGGCTACGTCGGTTCCCACTTCGGCTTGGCCAAGGCCTCCAGCCTGACCAACACGCTGGTGGTCATCGGTCCGATCCTCGTCGGCATCTTCTTCCGTGGCGAACTCCGCCAACTCTCGCCGGTGGAAATGGCGGGCATGGCCCTGGCCGTGAGCGGCATCGTCCTGCTGACCGCTTTCAACTCTGACCAACCCGCCTGAGGTCAAGCCCCGTGATCTTTGGCCCCGGGAAGAAATCGAGGGACTCCGGCTTTCAACGTCTTTTCTAGGATGAGCGAAACCAAACCGCCGACCATGGAGATCATCCCCGTGACCACGGAGAACCTGGCCGTCTATGACCAACTCGCCCAGGGCTACGAGGCGGAGTTCTCCGCCATCACGGGGAAGAAGCCCGATGCCCGGGGAGTCTTCGCACTCGACACCCGGATCGGGAACGACGTCCGGGGGTTCCTCCTTGCCGTCGGGGGACTGCCGGCGGGACTCATTGCGGTCCGGACCAAGGGCGAAGGAGGCTACGAAGTGGGCGAATTCTATATCGTGCCGTCTTTCCGCAAACAGTCGCGGGGCCGGCATTTCGCCCACGCCGTCTGGCGGATCTTGCCCGGGCGGTGGGAAATCAAACAAATCGCCGGCAACGTCGCATGGAACGGCGGCGGCAACTACAACTGGCAGATCGCGGGTGTGACCGGCACCGCAGGCAGCGTCTCCACATGGGACCTAGTCTCTGCTACGGGCGTCCTCGATCTCACCGCGCTCACGACTAGCAGCAAGTTCAATATCAACCTCTGGTCGCTCTCTTCAACCAGTCCTTCCGATGTGAACGGCGCAGTGCCCGGATTTAACAACGCGCAGAACTACACGTGGAAGATCGCCACCGCGGCGGGTGGCATCACCAACTTCAGGAGCAGCTACTTCAACCTGAACACCGGAGCAACCAACGGCACGGGAGGCTTCGCCAATGCACTGGACGGCGGCAGCTTCTCTCTCGCGCAAAGCCTCGACGGCAAGGATCTCAACCTCGTCTTCACTTCAGCCAGTGCCCCCATTCCCGAGCCCGGCACCTGGGCCGCGATGGCCATTTTTGCCGGCGGCGCGGCCTACGCGGGATGGCGTCGGCGCCAGCGCGCGAAGGTTGCCCTTTGACCTTTTGCCTGCTTTTCCGAGGCCTGACCAAGAAGCTTCGGGCTCGCGGTTCTCACGGAGAAAGGCTATATTTTGCCCATGAGCAAAAATTTCCTTGATCGTATTACCATCGAGGCTGGCAAATGCGGGGGGCGTCCGTGCATTCGGGGCTACCGGCTGCGCGTCAAGGATGTCCTCGACCTTCTGGCCGCAGGATCTACGGAAGAGGAAATTCTCGCGGAATATGAATTTTTGGAGCCGGAGGACATTCGTGCCTGCTACCAATACGCATCGGCGCAGGCAGGCCACGGGATTATCCGCCTGCAACCCGCTTGAGATTCCTCGTCGACACACAACTCCCCAAGTTGCTCTCGCGTCGTCTGGAGGAGGCGGGGCACGCGGCCGAGCACGTTCTCGATCTTAACTTGGGCCAGTCTCCAGACAACGACCTATGGCGTTATGCATCGGCGAACGATGCGGTGATAGTGAGCAAGGATGAGGATTTCGCGCAGTGGATCATGTCCGGGAGGAGTGGACCCAAAGTGGTCTGGCTTCGCGTCGGCAACTGCACCAACGCCGAGTTGGTTGATTGGCTGCTCCCCGTGTGGCCGGATGTGGTGGATGCCATGGAGAGTGGCGAGCGATTGGTCGAGGTTCTTTGAGCGTGGCTCCACCAGCAGCCACTTCAACGTAACCGTCACACCAGGCACCCCCTACCGTAACGGTCGTAGTCGTCATAGTCTGTGGGCCTGACAGCTACGACAACGGCGGGAGAGATCTTGGTTCAGGACACGTTGGGCCGGGTGCGCACGCCGCCGGAGTCTTCATCCTCGGAGCGCGAGGCCGAACCGCCCGATCCAAAGCGGCGTCAAGCCGCCGCACTCCAAAAGGGCTCGACCGCTGCGCTGCCGCCTGCGTGGCGACCGTCCGCAAGCATGCATCGTGGCCGTGCTAAGCGAAGAGCTTGTCGAAGTCGTTGTGTGAACCGATCCAGACCCAAACGATTTCATTGCCGCTGCGTTGCCCGACCGCCCGGTATTGAGCGGAAATGCGGACGGACCACACGTCGGCGTAACCAGACAGTTTTTTGAAGCGAAGTGAAGGGTGCCCGGGATCTTGGGCAAAAAGCGCGTAGGCTCGTCCTGCATCGCGTTTGGTGTTCTCCGCCAGTGCGCCGTAGGCTCGCCAGAAGCTGGGCCTGACGGTCGATATCACAGCCGATTCGGGTCGAGAGGCTCGGTCGGCTCGGACGCCGCCGCGCACAGGAATGCCTCGAACTTGGCCCGGGGCTCGCCCTCGGCGACGATCGCTTCCCACCTCTCGTCGGCTTCGCGCTCGAGCAAAAATCGCGCGAAGTCGGTGACTTCGGTCTGTTTGGCCTCGGGCAGGGCCTCGCAGAGGCGCACCAGTTCGAGTGTTGCCGTGCTCATGGTGGCACTTTATCCGCGACCTTGAGTGCGGTCAACGCACACGGATGGGCAAACCTCATGGTTTGCGCTTCGTCCCCGGGCGTTTGCCGCGTGGTTGCCTAAGCGCCCATCTACCTCCGCCGCGGCGGACGGAGATGGCCCTTAGTCGTGAAAATTCAAAACGGGCGCGGACTCGATCAGGGCACCGACGGCGAGGACGCCGCCGCTACAATGTCGTGTGGAGGTGTAGCGGCGGCGTCCTCGCCGTCGCATCCTTTTCTCCGCCGGTGCGCAGAGACGCCCACCAAACAGTTAGTCATCTCTCGCCCAGGCGCGCCTCTGTTGCAGTGCCGGACAAGGCAGAATGTTTTGCCTGGTTACGGCCAAGGCAATCCGTCAGCCAAACTCTTCTCCTGCCGTGTGCCCGCATCGGCCGTTTTTTCCACCCGCAAAAAAGCCCCCGTGACCAGTTCGTCGCGCTTTTTGGCCATTTCGTCGCATTTTTTGTGATTTTTATTGGAATGGGCTGCGGGATGGCTACCAAGGCACCGTTCTTTCCGTTTTTCGGTCCCCACGTTGACGGGCCCGCGAGAGGGAAGGCACGCACAGCCTCTGCCTCAAATCCAACCAACCAAATAAGAAAACCATCTTATGAAAAAAACCCTACTCATGCTTGCCCTCATGGCAGGAATTACTTCCTTCGCGCAGAACGCGACGGCGGCGCTCATTTACAACGCGACTCCTGGCTTTGCCCGTTCTGGAAATGTGTCCTCCGAGCAGTACAACATTCTTCCGAATCCCAGTTCCACTGGTGGCGGATTCACTCTATTGCAACAAGCTGCCTTCTCAATTCCGGGGCCGTTCGGACCTCCCATGTCCATTCCGAGCAGATCCAATCTTTCTTCATACGGCGACAGTCATTTCAAAATCGCCTCCTTTAACGATGTCGTGAATGCCTCTTATATGACATCATCCTTCGGGTCGTCCGACCTCAGCAATGGAGCCGGATACTACATCGCGTTTGATGTGAAGGATCGGTCGAACAGCAATGCCGTCTATTACGGCTGGATGAATGTCACCGTGTCTGGAGCCAACACCATTGCAGCCAATCCCCCCGTCTCATTCATTCTGAATTCGTACGCCTACGACAACACCGGAGCCTCGATCCTGGTCGGGCAGACAGTCGGCGCCGCCCCCATCCCCGAGCCCGGCACCTGGGCCGCAATGGCCATTTTTGCCGGTGGCGCGGCTTACGCGGGCTGGCGCCGGCGCCGCGCGGAAAGCCTCGATCAAGCGGCTTGATACCTCCACGTTGTCATTGACCCGGCAAGCACCCGCACGGCAACGTGCGGGTGCTTCACTTATGCCCGAAAATAAACCCGGTATCTTGCGCCGCGCCGTCTCCGCGGTGGGGAACTTGTTCCTGCGCTGGTGGCGGGAGGCGACAGGTCCGCTGCTGAGTGACGACCATCCCCTGCTGGTCGACGCCATCCTGCGCCGCCTCTGGGTCTTGACCCCGGTGCTCGTCCTCGTCCTGATCCTTGCCGGCGCGCTCGGGTTTTATCTTTTCACCGGCTGGCGGGCGCGGGATCTCACGGCCAAGGCGCTGGCCAGTGCGGACGCGGGCAGTTGGCATTTTGCCCGGCGGCAGATTGCCGCGGCGGAGAGTTTGCGTCCGGGCCATCCGGCGGTGCAGCGCGCCAACGCGGTGATCGAAAGCCGACTCGGCAACCCGGAGGCGGTGGCCATGTGGGAAGAGATCGGGGAGGGCGCGGTTCTGACCGGCGACGAGATCGACGCCCGCGCCGAAGTCATGACTTTGCGCGGCGACGACGCGCAGTTCGACCTCGCGGTGGAAGCGTTGGAAGCGCAGGGAGAGGCCGGTCGCGCGGCCGAGTTGCGCTCCCGCCGCAGTCTGCGCCGCGGGGACATTGCACAAGCCATCGCCCAGGCGCGCGCCGCGGCCGCATCGTCCGAGGAGCCGCCGTTGCGGCTCCGGCTCCTGCAACTGCTGGCCGCGCGGCATGGCAGCCTTCTCACCGACCGCTCCGAGGCCGGACTCGATCTGGCTGCCGCCGCGGAAATGACCGCGCTGATCGACGGCTTGGCCGGCACGCCGTCGGGCGGGGAGGCGCTGGCCATCGGTCTGGAGGCTCCCTATTTCCCCGCGGGCAAAAAATCCGAATGGGCCGCGGCTGCTTGGCTCCAGCCGACCGACACCAATCCTGCGCTCCTTCCCGCGGCCGAATTCCTCGCCGTCTCCGGAGCGGAAAGCCCCGAGGCGCTCTACGAAAAATTGCAACCCGTCTATGCCGGCTCGCTCCCGCCGCAGCGGGCCGCCTTGGCCCGGTGGATGCTGGGGCGGGGCCTGAACGAGCAGGTGCTCGCCGCGGTGTCCATCGCCGATGCCGCGCAGGACGAAGCGCTCTTCCGCCAGAGGGCCTCGGCCCTCGCCGGTCTCGGCCGCTGGGAAGAGACCATCCAACTGGCCCAGACACCGGAAAGCAAAGCGCCCGAGTCGGTGCGCCTGATGGTCCAGGCCCTCGCTACCGGCGAACTCGGACGCCGCGGCGAGGCCGACGAACTGGCCCGCACCGCATTGCGGGTTTCGGTGGAGGAGGGTTTGGTCGGACAGACCATCGACTTGGCCGACCGCCAGGGGTTGTCGGCGCTGGCCGACGAGGCCATCGTCGACATGTGCGGTAATGCCGCCTCGGCGGACGGCGCCTTTGGTCTGGCCCGCGACCGTTTCGGGAGACAAGGGCAATTCGCCACGCTCGACCAGGCGTATGCCGCCGCGCGCCAAGCCGCGCCCTCGGCGACGTCCGTGCGCGATTACGCGCTGTATCTCGAATTGCTTGCCGGGTCCGGCGTCGATCCGACCGTGACCGCCGGCGTCGTGGCCGAGCATCCGGCCGATGTCGGCGCCCGTTTCAACCACGCCCTCGCTTTGCTTAAAGCGGGGCGGTCCGGGGAGGCGCTCGCCGTGTTCGACGACTTGGATGTCATGGTCGACAAGTTGCCTCCCGGTCTGCGCGCCGTGAGCGCCGCCGTGCTCCACGCCGCGGGCGATCCCAGCGCCTTGGTGGTGGTCCGCGGCATCGACCCCGCACTGCTCAGTCCGGGCGAATACGCCCTCATCGCGCCGCTGCGCTTCGAGGGACGATAAGACGCAACACAGGATGACGTGCCGCTGAATCCTGCGTCTTGGAGGGCGGCCGTACCCGGCCGCCGCCGAACGTGAGGGTGCGTTGACGGTTTAGCGGTGTTGGGTGTGTTTTCGATGAACCGCGGCTCGCGGGGACGCTCGCCCTCCAGGCCGCCGAACGTGAGGGCGCGTGACGGTCCCACGGTGTTGGGTGTGTTTTCAATGCAACGCGGCTCGCGGGGACGCTCGCCCTCCACGGGGAGATGTGGTTTATTCTCTCTCCATCGTGAAAGTCGAGGAACCAGCCGCCGGGTATCCGGTCCGCATCCCGGTCGCGCCCGAAGTGGCGCGGCGGGCCATGGATTTCGTGCGCCAATTTCCCGGCTGTTTCTGGTTCTGGAAAGAGGAACCCTCCCTTTGTTTCCGCGACGATGTGGAAGCCGTGATCCGCAACCTTCGCAATTACGGAGACAAATCCGCGTGGGACGCGGCCACGGAGCTACGGCGATGCCTTTAACTCCCTTCCAGAAAGGAGTGATGTCGGTGCTGGCGGCCGAACGTCATGAGGCCAGCCACATGGCCGGCGGTCTCGTGCTCAATGCATCGGATGACTCGGCCCGTTATTCCCGCGACTTCGATATTTTCCACGACTCGGCGGAGGATCTCGTGGCGGCCAGCGAGCGCGATGTGCGTGCTCTCGAGAACGCCGGCTTCGATGTCCGCAAACTTGAGCGCGACGGCGAGTGGTCCAAGCCTGTTTCTTTCCGCAAGGCCCGCGTGAGCAAGGGCAACGACTGTGTCGATGTCGATTGGGCGCATGACTCGGCATTCCGGTTTTTTCCCATCGTGCCGGACGATAATCTCGGTTGGCGGCTTCATTTGTTCGACATGGCAACGAATAAGGCGCTGGCCTTGGGGTCGCGGATGGAAACGCGCGACTATGTCGATATCGTTGAACTCAGCAGGATTTATCCTCTGGAGGCCATCATCTGGGCGGCCTGCGGCAAAGACGCCGGCTTCAATCCACTGTCGCTCTTCCAGATGGTTATGAGGTTTGCGCGCATCGATCCCGTCGATCTCGACAAAATCAAAGCCCGCCACCTCGATCCCGTCGCGCTCAAGCAGGAATGGATCGCGGCCAGCGATCAGGCGCGGGAGGAATTGACCGCGCTGGCCGACGAACAACCCGACACGCCGATCGGCGTGGCCTTTGTCGATGCCAAGGGCGAGCCCGGTTGGATCCGGCGCGATCCCGCGCTGCGCGTGCATCATCCAAGCCTGCGCGGTTGCTGGCCGGTCGTGCATTAAGCCGTTGCCGTTTGGTGGAGGGCGGCCGTTTGCCTCCCGACTAACTTGTGGGAGTTACTCTCTCGAAAAAGAATAAAGACAAGCCACCGATAGAAGAAGATGAAAGAGGATAGAACGGTGCGCGCTGACACGCGCCCCGCTCATGGCATCTCTCCGAGGACTGTGTTTGTGCCGTGTCAGCGGCGCAAACACCATCTTCTGTTATCCTCTTCCATCGGTGGCTTTCTGACCTCTGCCTGCCCAAGCTCGCAGTCGACGCTCGCCCTCCAAAGGGGTGGGGGTGTTGTTTGTTTGGATCCGTGGAAACCGTCTGGCTAGCACTGCTAACAACTGCCACTATGCTCCTTCGATCTGTGATTAAGCCCGCCCGCCGATGTTCCGCCTGACCAAACCATCCCTCCCGCGCCTGCTCGCCTGCCTTCTCACCGCGGCGACGCTGGCTTCCTGCTCGCGGCCCGAGGAGGCGCCGATCCGGGTAGGCATTTTGCATTCCATGACCGGCACTTTGGCGATCAGCGCCCGGCCGGTGGTCGATGCCACCCTGCTGGCCATCGAGGAGATCAATGCCCAAGGCGGACTCCTCGGGCGGAAGCTTGAGCCGGTCATTGCCGACGGCACCTCCGACTCCGGCAACTTCGCGGTCGAGGCCGAGCGGTTGATCACGCAGGAAAAAGTCAGCGTGGTCTTCGGGTGCTGGACCTCTTCGAGCCGCAAGGCGGCGGGGCCGGTCTTCGAGAAACACAACCACCTGCTTTTTTATCCGGTGCAATACGAGGGTCTCGAGCAATCCCCCAACATCGTCTACACCGGCGCCACGCCGAACCAGCAGGTCATGCCGGCGGTGAGCTACGCCCTGGCCAACTTCGGTCCGCGCGTGTTCCTTGTCGGGTCGGATTACGTTTTCCCGCGCACGGCCAACGAAATCATCCGCGACCAGGTCGCCGCGCTGGGCGGCGAGGTGGTCGGCGAATTGTATCTCCCGCTCGGCGGGAAAAATGTCGCCCCCATGATCGAGGCCATCGTCGAGGCCAAACCCGAGGTCATCCTCAACACGATCAACGGCGATTCGAATGTCGCGTTCTTCCGTGCCCTGCGCGAAGCGGGCTTCACGCCGGACCGCCTGCCCGTCATTTCGTTCAGCATCAGCGAAACCGAATTGCCCGAACTCGGGGCCGAAGCCATGGCGGGGAATTACGCTGCGTGGAATTATTTCCAGAGCGTCGACACGCCGGAGAACAACGCGTTTCTCGAAAAATTCCGCGCGCGTTTCGGCGCGGACCGTGTCGTCTCCGATCCGCTCGAGGCGGCCTACTTCGGGGTCATGCTCTGGGCGCAGGCCGTGCGCGCCGCCGGCTCGGCCGAACCCGCCGCCGTGCTGGCCAAAATCGGCGGGCAGGGGATGCGTGCGCCGGGCGGTCTTGCTTACATCGACGGCCCCACGCACCACGCCTGGAAATACGCGCGCATCGGCCGCATCCGCCCCGACGGGCAGTTCGACATCGTGTGGTCCTCGGACAAACCGGTGCGCCCCATGCCCTTCCCGCTCTTCCGCACCCGCGCCGAATGGGAGAGCTGGCAGAAAGATCTCTCCGCCTCGTGGGGTGGGAAATGGGTCAGCCCGCGCGAGGAGGACGCGCCCGTGCCATGAAAAGGTCCCGCCGCTCCCGCATCGCCAGGCAACTGCTCGTCTGGTTTTTGCTCCTCACCCTGCTGCCGCTCATCGCCGCCGCATTTCTCACCACGCGCACCGCCCGGCAACTTCTCACTGACCAGATCGAAAACAACCTCCGGGCCATGGCCAACAATCTCGGCCGGCAGGTCGAAGCGTTCCTGCGCGGGCAGGAACGCGACTTGCTCGTCCTCGCGGTGAACCCGGGCACGGCCGAAGCCATCGGCGCATTTTCCGCCGCCTGGAAGAACGGGGCGTTCGACGAAAACCTCCACGCTGCGGCCGCCGCGCGCTTCGCGCCGTTCCTGCGCCGCGCCGCGGAATCGATCGGCACCGACGACATCTACCTCATCGATCCGGATGGCCGGATTGTTTTTTCCACCGCGAACGGTCCTGATTTCGGGGTGAAGATCGACGAGGCTCCCGTGGCCGGCACCACGCTGGGCCGCACCGCGCAGTCCGCCCGCTTCACCCTGGGGCTCGAGCAATCGGATTTCGATTTCTACGGACCCGACGCCTTGCCCGCCACGTTCATTGCCGTGCCCGTGCTGGCCGGCGGGAAGTATCGCGGGCTGGCCGTGTTGCAGATCGGCGCGGCGGAAATCAACCGCGTGATCAGCGACACCTCCGGCCTTGGTGCGACCGGCGAGATGGTTGTGGTGGCCGAACACGCCGACGGGCTCATGGCTGTGGCCCCGACACGGCATGACCCGGAGGCGGCCTTCCGTCTGCGCGTGCCGCCCGAGGGACCTTCCGCCGCACTGCGCGCCAGCATGAAGGGCCTGCCCGGCTTCGGGCCCGATACCGATTACCGCGGGAAATCCGTGCTCGCCGTCTGGCAATACCTCCCCGCCCTGCGCTGGGGCGTGGTGGTGAAGGTCGACGACGACGAAGCCTTCGCCCCCGTCTCGCTCCTGCGCAAATTGTCCGCCGGCATCGCGCTGGTCAGCGGCCTCCTTGCCGCGCTGGCCGCCTGGATGGTGGCGCGCTCTTTCTCCCGTCCCATCGAGGAACTGACCACCGCCGCGCACGAAGTCGCCTCGGGCAACCTGCACCGCCGCGCCGAAGTGCGCAGCCGCAACGAAATCGGCGATCTGGCCCGCGACTTCAACCATATGACCGGTCAGTTGCGCGAGATGATCGAGACGATGGACGAAAAAGTGCGCCTGCGCACTGCGGAGCTGGCCGAGGCCCGGGACCAGGCCGAGGAAGCCAACCGCACGAAGAGCGCTTTCTTGGCCAATATGAGCCACGAACTGCGCACCCCGATGAACGCCATCATCGGCTACAGCGAAATGCTTACCGAGGAGATGCAGGATCTCGGGCAGGACGAATTCATCCCCGACCTGAAAAAAATTCACAGCGCGGGCAAGCACCTCCTTGGGCTGATCAACGACGTGCTCGACCTTTCGAAGATCGAGGCCGGCAAAATGACCATCTATTGCGAGACGATCGACGTCGCCACCATGGTCCGCGAGGTGGAATCGACCGTGCTCCCGCTGGTCAAAAAGAACGACAACCATCTCGAAGTCGAACTTCCTGCCGACTCCGGCACGATGCACAGCGATCTGACCAAAATCCGCCAGATGCTCTTCAACCTCCTGAGCAATGCGAGCAAGTTCACCGAGAAAGGAAAACTCCGGCTCGTCGTCACGCGCAGCGTGGAGAACGGCGCCGATTGGCTGCGCTTCGCGGTGAGCGACAGCGGCATCGGCATGACGCCCGAGCAGATGGGCCGTCTCTTCCAAGCCTTCAGCCAAGCGGACGCCTCGACCACGCGCAAATTCGGCGGCACCGGGCTCGGCCTCGCCATCAGCCGCGATTTTTGCCGGCTGCTCGGGGGCGATATCACCGTGGAGAGCGTTCCGGGCGAAGGCTCGACCTTCACCGTCGCCTTGCCGGCCCGCGCCCCACAGGAGGAAGTGCCCGCCGCACCCGCCGCGGTCGCGCCAGCCGGCACGACCGGAACATCCGGACGTCCCTCCGTCGTGGTGATCGACGACGATCCCACCGTGCTCGATCTGATGAGCCGTTTCTTGACCAAGGAAGGTTTCGACGTGCATACCGCGAGCAACGGCCGCGACGGCCTCGAGTTGGCCAAGACGAAACATCCCGTGGCCATCACGACCGATGTGATGATGCCCGGCATGGACGGCTGGTCGGTCATCAACGCGCTCAAAGCCGATCCTGACACCGCGCACATCCCGATCATTCTCGTCACCATCACCGACAGCCGCGAAATGGGTGTCGCCCTCGGGGTCTTCGATTACCTGGCCAAACCGGTCGATTGGACGCGTCTGCGCGGCACCCTCGAGCGTCTCGATCTCGGCACACAGGCCCGCACGGTCCTTATCGTCGAAGACGACGAAGCTTCGCGCGACCAACTCCAACGCACCATGGTCAAGCAAGGCTGGAAAGTTCTTCTCGCCGGCGACGGCGTGGCCGCGCTCGAGGCCGTGCGCGAAACCGAGCCGTCGCTCGTTCTGCTCGATCTCATGATGCCGCTCATGGACGGCTTCGAATTCCTCGACCACTTCCGCCGCGATCCGCGGTTCGTTCACACCCCGGTGATCGTCGTCACGGCGAAAGACCTGACCGAACAAGACCGCACACGCCTCAGCGGCCGCGTCCATTCGCTCATCACGAAAGACGGCTCCATCGTCAAAAAACTCCTCCCGCAACTCCAAGCCTACCTGCCACGCCCGGCGGCCGGGGGTTAGGCAGCTGACCTTCCGGTCTGCGATTTACACTCTGTTTGTGCTTAGCTCGGCAGGGCCTGCTGTCAGTAACAAGGAAATTTCCCCTCCGCCGAACAACCCCGCCGAAAAATCATGAACTCTCTCTTCTGCTCCCCGCTGCGCTACACGCAGGGATACGACGCCACGCAATCGCTCGGGGCCGAGATGGCCGCTCTCGGGTTGTCCGGCCCGGTGCTTCTCGTGACCAGCCCATCCCCGCGCAAATTGCTCGAGCCCGTCTGGGCGAAAACACTGGGCGAGGCGGGCATCGCCCATGTCATCCATGATTTCGCCGGCGAGTGCACCAGTGCCGAGATCGCGCGCATCGTGGCGGCAGCCCGTGCGGCCGGTGCGGCTGCTGTCATCGGTGCGGGCGGTGGCAAGGTGCTCGACGCTGCGCGTGCGGCCGCCGCGGAGTTGCGCGTTCCTTTCGTCAGCTGCCCCACGGTCGCGACGACAGATTCTCCCACCTCTGCGATCTCCGTCGTCTACACGGCGGACGGTGTTTACGAGAAAACGCTTCTCCACGGGGTCAATCCGGCGCTTGTCCTGGTCGACTCGCATGTCATCTTGCGCGCGCCGGTGCGCATGCTCGTGGCCGGAATGGGCGACGCGCTCTCGACCATGTTCGAGGCGCGGGCCTGCGTGGCCGCGAAGAAACCCAACACCCGCGGCGGCGCTTGCACGATCAGCGCCATGGCTCTGGCCGAACTCTGCTACCGCACGCTGCTGGCCGACGGCGCCGAGGCGCTCCGCGCGGCGAAAAACGGCGAAGTCAGCCCCGCGGTCGAACGCATCATCGAGGCGAACACTTTGCTCTCCGGCTTGGGTTTCGAGTCCGCCGGACTGGCCGGAGCGCACGGGGTGCACAACGGCCTGACCGCCGCCCCCGGCACGCACGCATTCCTCCACGGAGAAAAAGTCGCTTTCGGCGTCCTTGTGCAACTCATGCTCGAGAAGGCCGATCAAGCGCAAGTGGACGAGGTGCTGGGCTTCTGCTCTTCGGTGGGACTGCCCGTCACGCTGGCGCAAATCGGTTGCGCGGATCTCCCCGACGATGTGCTCGACTTGGTTGCCGCACGCGCCACCGCGCCGGGCGAATGGACGCACAACGAACCGTTTCCCGTCACCGCCCCGATGGTCGCCGAGGCCATCCGCGCCGCCGATGCCGCGGGCCGCGCTTTCCTCGCGGCCTGAGCGCCGGCGCGCGCCTGACCTCGGCTCGGCTTTTTTATTCCGGGCGGATTCAACGCTGATTGTGTTCGGACCCGTGTTCCTGTTACATCTTGAGGAGTGAATAAACCAACATCCCTCCATCTTCTCGCCGCAGTGCTTTGCGCGGCGTTCCTTCTCTCGAACTCTCCGGCCCGCGCGGCCGAAGACAACACGGCGGCGGTTCGCGCCGCGAGCAACCAATTTTACACCGCGCTCAACAAACTCTTCACCGGCGACATGGCGCCGATGGAAGCCCTCTGGTCGCACCGCAAGGACGTGACCTACATGGGACCGGGTGGCGGATTCCTGGTCGGATGGGATGCGGTGCGCAAAGACTGGGCATCGCAAGCCGCCATGAAAATGGGCGGTTCGATCAAGCCCGCGCAGGTCAAGATCACAGCTGGCAGCGATCTGGCCACGGTGAGCAACATGGAAGTCGGATCGGTTGCCATCCAAGGCAAAAAGAAAGCGATCTCGCTGCGTGCGACGAGCATTTACCGCAAGGAAAACGGACAGTGGAAGATGATCGGCCACCACACCGATCTCATCCCGCGCATGGCGAAAAAGTAAGCTCCCGCCCCGCCTCGAGAACCTTGATGTTGTGTTCTCGCGGACGAAAGCTGCCAGCCGCTCACCGGGGCTTTCCCAGCTGCGCGGCGCCAGTCGTCCGGATGATATCAGGCCGTGCCGAGGTCGGCGATGGCCGAGGCCAGCTGCTCCAGCCGCTGTTCGCGCGAGCCGCAAAGCTCGATCAGGCGGGGTGCGTTGTTTCCGGGCATCACGCCGAAGCGGCCCCCACGGTAGATCTGCTTGAAGATGGCGTCGACGGCGTCGCGGTAGGAGTGGTCGACCGGACGGATGCCGTCCTCCTCCATGGCCACCGGCCACTGCTCCGAGCAAGGCACGAAGGCGAGGATATCAAGATGATCGAGGGACTCGCGCACGGCGGGAACCATGGATTCCACGAAGGCATCATCGATGTCGGTCGTGCCGCAGTCCGCGGTGTATTGCGAATAGGCGAGATAATCGACCGGCGCGCGGTCGAAGATGACGTCTTCCGCGCTCGAAGCGTAGCGGTGGAGCCGGCTGATGTTGTAGTAAAGCTGGATCCCATTGTGCAGGCGCGTCGAGGCGTCGCGGAAAAGAATTTCGTAGGGTCCGTGCAGACCCAGGGCCCGGTAGGGTTCTTCCTCGCGGGTGTAGGTGGCGCGGGAGGCAACCCAGTCATTGACCACGGTCGATTTGCCGAGCGAATGGGAACCGGAAATGGCGATGCGCATGGAGAGTTCTGCCGGCGAGGGGGAGGGAACCGTTGTTCGGTCCACGCCGCAGCGGCATGGTGTCAGGGAAGCTTGGCCGGAGCAACGCGAAGGTAGCGCCGGGATTTTCAGCGGCCAGGTCGGCGAAGCGGTTGTCCTGCCTTTTATCCGTGGCTATTGGTGTGGCTGATTTTCCCCTGACCGCAGGGCGGGGGGGCATTATGGCGACGCTGCCAATTATTCCGGTTCCACGGCCGTCGGCCTTTTTCAATGCAGCCTTGTCCGCGAACCCCTGCGGCCTCACCCTCCAACCGAGCCATGAAAAAATCATCACTTCTCCATTCTGTTGGCGCAGCGCTCTGCGCGGCCTTTCTTGTCTCGGCCACTCCGGCCCGCGCGGCCGAAGACAACACGGCGGCGGTCCGCGCCGCGAGCAACCAATTTTATACTGCGCTCAACCAACTCTTCACCGGCGACATGGCGCCGATGGAAGCCCTCTGGTCGCACCGCAAAGATGTGACCTACATGGGTCCCGACGGCAGATTCTTGGTCGGATGGGATGCGGTGCGCAAAGACTGGGCATCCCAAGCCGCCATGAAAATGGGCGGTTCGATCAAGCCCGCGCAGGTCAAGATCACAGCCGGCAGCGATCTGGCCACGGTGAGCAATATGGAAGTCGGATCGGTTGCCATCCAAGGCAAAAAGAAAGCGATCTCGCTGCGCGCGACGAGCATTTACCGCAAGGAAAACGGACAGTGGAAGATGATCGGGCATCACACCGACCTCATCCCGCGTATGGCGAAAAAGTAGAGGACGCTCCAAGGAACGCCGCGTTGGCGGGAAGCCAACTATGATCGACCAGAAAGAAGTGAGGGAATCTCACGAGCTGTTCCGCGCAGCGTGGTCGCTCTACGCGCGCTGCAGCGGCAACGGAGAGGTCGTCGACATGGAGGGTCTTTGTATCGCGAACGGTCGTTCGCCGTGGTTCCTCATGAACGCCGCATCGCTCGGCAAGCCCGTCTCCTCCCAAGCGGAACTGGCCGCACGGGCCAACGAAGCGAGGGCCTATTTCGCCAAAGAACAACATCCGTGGTTCTTCATCGGCAGCAAGGAATGGCTCGGCGACGGTTCCTCCGAGACTTTGTCACGACTCGGTCTCACAGAAGCATTCAGCGTCACCGGCATGGTCGCCGAACAACTTGCCCCGCCGTCCCGTCCGCTGCCGGAGGTGGAAACGCGTCGCATCGACGACGAGAGCGGCCGCTTGGCCCTCTCGGATCTCAACGCCGTCACCTACGACCTTCCGACCGATTGGGTGCGCGGTGTGGCCGCCAGACCGTCCCTGTGGCAAACGCCTCTCTACGGCTACAACGCGTTTGTCGAAGGTCATCCCGTGGCGACCGCCTTCGCCGCACCATTGAACGGCGTCCTCTACGTCGCCTTCGTGGCCACGGCTGCGGCCCATCGCCGCCGCGGCCTGGCCGAACTCGTCATGCGTCGCTGCTTGGAGGAGGCGACAGAGCAAACGGGCATCACGCGAACCGCCCTCCATGCCACTGCCGACGGCTATCCTTCGTACGTCAGGATGGGTTACCGACCGGTCGACGAGTTTTCGATCCACGTTCCGGCTTAACTTCGCCCAATGTCGTTGTGGTTTGCCGATCGGACCTGTCTCACGCCACGCGCCGCGTGGCCATGATCTCCGGCAGCAGGATGTCCTTGATCCAGGTCTCGAGAACACTGCGAAGGTGCGGAAGGAAGGTGACCGAGTAGATGAGGCGCAGCGAGGCGAGGAAGTATTTGTTCTCGTCGAAGAACGCGCGCTCTTCGGCGCTCATGTCGGCGAAGTAATGCTGCTCGAAGTGCTTCCAGAATTCCAGGCCGTGCTCGGTCGGGATTTTCGTGGCGAGCATGCTGAGCCCCAGCTCGGGCACGCCATAGATCATGTAGATCAGACCGAGATCAAAGAGGTAGCTGCCGGCGGAAAAGTCTCCCATGTCGATGATGACCAGCTCGCCGTTCTGCATCATGATGTTGCTTGAGTGCAGGTCGAAATGGACGCAGGTGTCCGCGTCGGGCATGGCCTCGAGCTTCTCCATGAGGTATTCGCTCTCCTCGGAGGTGAACAGGTAACCAGCGTCGCGGATGATGCCGCGTAAGCGGTGCTTCAGATCCGGCAGGATGGTTTTGTCGCCCTTGGCCGCGTGCAGCGTCTTGGCTGTGTCGGACAACATCTTCGCGTAGCGGTCCAGATTGGCGGTGTCCTCGCGGATAACCGCGCTGAAGAGTTCCGCGTCGAGCAGTTCGTAAACCACTCCCGAGCGCGTGCCGCAGGAGACGACGTCGTAGGAAATGGCAGTGGGCACGCCCATGACGAACGCGGCCTTGGAATATTGCTTCTCCCGCTCGGCGATCTCGGGTTCGACACCCTCGTTGTAGACTTTGACCACTGTCTCGTGGTCGAGGCGGTAGCACTCGCCGCAGACCCCGGCCGAGAGCAACTCAAGGCCCTCGAGCGAAATCTCGCGTGTCTTTTTCCCGATGGTGATCATATCGGACAGGCCGGTGAGATCGAAAACCTCGCGCACGTGGGGCGAAACATTGGTCACCACCATCTTGCCCTGCGCTCTGGCCATGGCCTGGTGCGCCTTGAGCACGCTGCGGATGCCGGCGCTGGAAATGTAATGGCATTTCGCGAAGTCGAGGATGAGTTCGCGCACGCCGTCCAAGGCGAGCTTGGCATCGAGCAACGGGGCTGCGACGCCGTCGAGGCGTCCGTCGAGTTTGACCTCGAGCTTGTCGCCGGCTGTTTCGGTGGCGATGTCCACGTATTTCTTGAGACTTCGCTTTGCTCCCTACTGGTCCTGCGCGGGTTTTTCTCCGGCGGGGGCGTCAATCTCGTAGCAGATCCCGACCACGCCCAAGACCTTGCCGTCCTTGCCGATCCAGGGCGCCTTCAATGTGTTGGAGTAAACTTTGCGGCCGTCGGGGTAGACCAACCATTCCTTGAATTGTCGCGGCTTTCCGCCGTCAATCGTCTTCTGGTCATCGGCGCGGTAGGCGGTTGCGAGTTCGGCCGGGAATAGGTCGGCGTCCGTTTTACCGACCAGCTCGGCGAACGGGCGCCCCACCAAAGAGGCCCACGCCGTGTTGCCGCCGCGGTAAACCCCATCGATGTCCTTGTAGAAGATCACGCCCGGGATCGAGTTCATCGCGGTGGTGACGTTGGCGAGTTGGTCCGCCGGGCTGTCGGCGGCCGGTGATTGGGGTGCGGTGGTGGTGAGTGCCGCGGCAACCGCTGCGGCGAGGAGGATGTTTTTCATGGTGTTGTTCTTGGTCCGGGGTGTCGCCCCGGAGGAAGTCCTTTATGGCACGGGAGCAGATGCCTGTCAGCGCTCAAAATTCCCGCAGAAGGCGGCCGGCATGCTGGACCGGCGCGGAGAAGCCGTTTTCGCGCAGGGCATACCAGAGGATGGTCGCATTGATGCCCAAGATGGGGATGCCGAGCTGCGGTTCCAGTTTTTCGGTGACCGCGGTCATGCTCATGTTCGTGCCGCATTGCACGATGGCATCGAGTTTGTTTGCTTTGGTGGCGAGAAATTCGAGGACGGCCTTCTCCTTGGCCTCGTTCGGGATATGCGCGATCTGCTGCGCGTTGGCGCAGGCAAATCCGAAGGTGGCGACCACCTCGAATCCCGAATCGCGGAACATCCGGGCGGCCGACTCATTGCCGCTGCGCTCGAACGGCGTGATCAACCCGATGCGTTTGGCCCCGTAGCGCTCGAGCGCAGTCTTCGCCGCGTCGTGCCATGTTGCCCAGGCCAAATCGCTGCTGTCCTCGATCTGCGCCATCGTGGAGCGGATCGGTTCGACGCCGGCGATGATGTGTTCGAGACTCATGCCCATGATGAAATATTGCGGCCTGGCGAGCAGGGCGCTCTGCACCGCTTTTTCGACGCCGCCGAGAAAATGCCGGCGGTATTGCTCGATGCCCTCGGGCGAGCTGACGTCGGGTTTCGGCGTAAGCACGGTGCTGGTGTGCAGTCCGATCCCAGCGAGGCCGTTGTCGCGGTTCTGCACGAGGATGTTCCACAACTCGCTCTCCATCGTGGTGTTGGTCGCGGGAATGAGCAGGCCGAACCGGCGGCGGTAACTGCATGCGTCGGGATGACCGTAGGAAAGCTCGGCCACATCGAAAAGATCCGTCGGTTCGCCGTTGCAGATCGGACCCGGCGGCGCGATCGATGGCATCGGGGGCACGTTCACATCCGGAATAAAGATGGGCCGCCCGGAGAGCGTGCCGGTGATGGTTTGGCCCGTCATGTTCTGCACGAATTCAGCGGGACTTTCGGACATTTTGTCCGGCGCCACGCCGCCGATCGTTCGGGGTGGCGTTCAGCGCCAGTAGTTGTTGGCCGCGGCGATGGTGGCGAATTCCTGCGCCACGGTTTGCCCTATGGCGATGAGCATGGCGGGATCTTCGGCGTAGATGGGACGCAATCTTTCGCGCACCGCGGCATCGGGCTGGGTGGCTTTGATGATGAGGCGCGCCATTTTTACGGCGAGTTGACGGCCCTCTTCGGGAGTTTTGGTCAGCAGGGTGTTGCCGGGGACCAATTGGATGGGTTCGGGGGAGGTGGGAGCGCTCATGGGTTTTACGGGGCCTGCTTTCTCGTTCGCTGACGTGCCCGAGTCAATGGCATTCACCTGTTTTTGCGTGGCACTCGCCTAGTCTGGGGAGATCATGATAGACTTACGCTTCAAATGTCCGACAAAGTTATCATTTTTGACACCACCCTGCGCGACGGGGAGCAATGCCCCGGCGCTTCGATGAACTTGCGTGAGAAAATGGAAGTCGCCCGTCAACTCGAGCGGCTCAATGTCGATGTCATCGAGGCGGGGTTTCCCGTGACCAGCGAGGGTGACTTCGAGGCGGTGCAGCGTATCGCCACGGAGGTGAGGGGACCGATCATTGCCGGACTGGCCCGCTGTGTGACCAAGGACATTGAAGCGGCCGCGGCGGCGGTCAAGCCGGCCGGGGAACGCGGACGTATCCATGTTTTCCTCGCCACTTCGAAAATCCACCGCGAGCACAAATTGAGGAAGGCGCACGAGGAGATTCTGCGTCTCGCCGCCGAGGGGGTGAGGCTGGCCAAGTCGCACAACAAAGATGTCGAGTTCTCGCCCGAGGACGCCTCGCGCACCGAGCCGGAATTTCTCGCCCAGGTTGTCGAAACGGTCATTGCCGCGGGTGCGACCACCGTCAATATCCCGGACACCGTGGGCTTTGCCGTGCCGGAGCAATTCGGGGCGCTGATCAAATACCTGAAGGACAATGTGCGCAATATTGACGACGCCATCATCAGCGTGCACTGCCACAACGACCTTGGTCTGGCCGTGGCCAACTCGCTGGCCGCGGTGCAGAATGGCGCGCGTCAGATCGAGGGCACGATCAACGGGATCGGCGAACGCGCCGGCAATGTGGCGCTGGAGGAAGTGGTCATGGCCATGAAGACGCGGGCCGATGTCTTCGGTCAGTTGCACACCGATGTGCACACGCGGGAAATTTTGAAAACCTCGCGCATTGTCAGCCGGATGAGCGGGCTGCACGTGCAGCGCAGCAAGGCCATCGTCGGCGAGAACGCCTTCGCCCACAGCTCGGGGATCCACCAGGACGGCATGCTCAAGATGCGCGAGACGTATGAGATCATGGATCCGGTCGAGGTCGGCTGGGGCGGCACCGAGTTGCCCTTGACCAAGCACAGCGGACGCCACGCCATGGCCGCGCGCCTCGAGCATCTCGGCTTCAAGCTGAGCGATGCGGAAATCGACGCGGTCTTTGTCCGCTTCAAGGAAATCGGGGACAAAAAGAAATTCGTCTATGACGATGATTTGTCGGCCTTGGTCGATGATTCGATGATGCCGCCGGACGAGGGCTGGCAGCTGCAGAAATTGGATGTTTCGGTCGCCACCGGCCAGCCGCCGCGGGCCGGCGTGGTGCTCAGCCGCGACAACGAAAGCAGCGAAGGCAATGCCGAGGGCAACGGCGCCGTCGATGCGGCGATGCGTGCCATCGATGCGGTGGTTGGTCGCTCGGGCAATCTGCTTGAATACAACGTGCAGGCCGTCACGCAGGGGCACGATGCCCTAGGCGAAGTGACGCTGAAGGTCGATTTCGGCGACGGACGCTTGATTACGGGGAAAGGCGCGAGCACCGACGTGATCGAGGCCAGTGCGCGCGCGTATCTGAATGCGATCAACCGCACCTTCATCCGGCGGGAGTTGGGGGAGCCGGCGCAGGGGGTTTAGGGGAGTTGAGGGTTGAGAGTTGAGGGTTGATCGAGTTGGACCTGTGGCGGCGGTCCCTCGATGGAGTTGTCAGGCCAGCTTGAGTCCGTGCGCGAGGGTGTGGTTTGGGAGTAACTGGGGAGCTATACGCTGTGAAGGCAGGGCGCGACGTCCTTGGTCGTTTCGGCGTCCGCGCCGACGAATCCCTAGTCGTGCGGCGGGTCCGGAGGCCCCGGCCTACCGGCCGAACTTGGGCCGCATAACACTTCGAGTTAGTCGGGAGCGTGTATTCCCTTTCATCTCCATAAAAAAGCGCCCCCACATGATGAATTTACGACTTGCACCAGCGGGGGGGGGGGGGGGGCGATAGAAGAAATTATTGCTGTTTCTTTTCGGGCTCCACGGCCGTGGGCCTGTCTTTGCGGCAATACGGAGGTTTTGCTGCTTTAACCCACGGCCCAAAAAAAGAACCATGAGAAGATCCTTCCTTGTCGCGGCGCTCTTGGCCGTCTTCACCCTTAACTCCAACCTCCAGGCGGAGTTGGTCACGTTCGGCAGCGGTGCCAACACGTTCAATATCGACTTCCTTACCATAGGCAATGCGGGCAATGCGGCCGATACCTCCTATGGCGCGGTGCCTTACGATTACCGCATGGGGAAATATGAAATCTCACAGAACGCCATTACCAAGGCCACGGCCAGCGGGATGGCCAACGTGACGGCGGGGGCATGGACCGGCAACCAGCCGGCAGCGAATATCGATTGGTATGAGGCGGCGGCCTTCGTCAACTGGCTCAACACGAGCACAGGCAAGACGGCGGCTTATGATCTGGCATGGAACGGTTTCGCATGGAGCATGACCCTGTGGAGCAGCGAGCAGGCTTGGACGGCCGGAGGAACCAACCTCTACCGGAACAAGGACGCCTTTTATTTTCTGCCCAGCGAGAACGAGTGGTATAAGGCCGCGTATTACAACCCTGCCGGCTCGGATTATTTCCTCTATCCGACGGCGAGCAGCAGTGTCCCGACAGCGGTGGCCAGCGGGACTGGTGCGGGCACGGCCGTTTACGCTCAACCGATCGAGCGGGGGCCTGCGGGAGTGGATGATGCCGGCGCTTTGAGCTCTTATGGCACGATGGGCCAAGGCGGCAATGTCTTTGAGTGGACTGAAAGTGCTTTTGACGGGTCAAATAGCTCGTCGTCCGAGGCTCGCGCGTTCCGCGCTGGCTTCTGGTTCTCCACCGAGGACTCCTTGCGCTCCTCGAGCCGGGGCGTCAACGTCCCGACGGGCGCGACCCGCGGGCTCGGTTTTCGTGTCGCGAGTGTGGATGTCGCTCCCATCCCCGAGCCGGGCACCTGGGCCGCGATGGCCATCTTTGCGGGCGGCGCGGCTTACGCTGGCTGGCGCCGTCGGCGGCTTATGATCTGGCATGGAACGGTTTCGCATGGAGCATGACCCTGTGGAGCAGCGAGCAGGCTTGGACGGCGGGAGGAACCAATCTTTATCGGAACAAGGACGCCTTTTATTTTCTGCCGAGTGATAACGAGTGGTATAAGGCCGCGTATTACAACCCTGCCGGCTCGAACTATTTCCTCTATCCGACGGCGAGCAGCAGCGCCCCGACTGCCGTGGCCAGCGGGACCAATGGGGGCAGTGCGGTTTACAATAGCGTCGCCTCGGTTCCGGCCATAGTGGACAGCACTGGAGGCCTAAGCCCGTATGGAACGATGGGCCAAGGCGGCAATGTGTTTGAGTGGAACGAGACTGCCTTTGATGGCACAAACAGCTTGCCGACCGAGTCTCGCGCTGTCCGCGGTGGCAGCTGGGGCGACGGAGCGGTCGGCTTGATCTCCTCGGGCCGGGTCTTACTCGTCCCGTGGAGGGAGTTCGACTTCGTCGGTTTTCGTGTCGCAAGTGTGGATGCCGCTCCCATCCCCGAACCGGGCACTTGGGCGGCGATGGCCATCTTTGCGGGTGGCGCGGCCTACGCTGGGTGGCGCCGTCGGCGGCGTGCTTGAGTCAGCGGCCTGTTTCGGCGCCGGATCGCTCAGTAACTTTCCAACCGGATTCCTTCGATACGGGCAAATTGCGCGGTGTTGCGCGTGACCAGGGGAATGTCAAATTGCAGCGCGGTGGCCGCGATCCACAAGTCGTGGGGTCCTGGCCCACGGGTCGGGACAGCTTCGCCAGTCATTGGCTCATCCAGCGTCCGCTTCGATGGCCTCCGCCTGGCGGCGCGTCAGCTTGGGTAGTTGGTCAAAGGCCTTGTCCATATCCCCCGCTGTGCCTTGCTTGGGGACAACCTTCAGCACCACCTTAGAGAAGGATTCCGAGGGATCCGTTTTCCAGGATTTTAGCCGCTGATAGGCCTCCTCCGACAGAGTGATCGAT
>Ga0247842_10002320_pt1 | contig 28582 bp, 32 predicted proteins | sample LaCruzMarch2015__3_FD_192411 | JGI IMG/M metagenome (GOLD analysis project Ga0247842, IMG submission 192411) | Freshwater microbial communities from meromictic Lake La Cruz, Castile-La Mancha, Spain - LaCruzMarch2015_19m | ecosystem: Environmental > Aquatic > Freshwater > Lake | place: Spain...
CCAAAAATTTTCCTTACCTTTCTTATTTTCCTCGGCGGGGGGTGTGGGGGGAGCCGACAAAAAATGGAAAGGAAATTTTTGGTTTTGCTTCGCCGTATTGAGATTATTCAATAATTTTGCTATCATAGTATTGTAATGAGTATAACACAAGTAATGATATCAAAGTATTGAAACTATGGCAACTGTTGGCGAAAATATAAAAAAGACACGAAAGAAGCTTGGCTTAACCCAAGACGATTTAGTGAGAAAATCTGGTGTAAAACATACTACTCTTACCAAAATTGAGAGTAATGTTGTCGTCAAGCCAAGCGTTCAGACTGTCGCAAAAATCGCCAAGTCGTTAGGCGTTCCAATGGAAGAATTATTAAAATAATTTTGAATATATGAAAAATAACTTTTGGCAAAATTTTTTCAGAAAAGATTTGAACCTAAGTGGTCGTTGGTGGCACCGACTTTTATTCGTCGCTTTCATTATTGCTTTTATCACGATTGCTTGGAGTAGTGTTGCAAATACTCAATGGCCAAAATATACAAAAGTCGGTATGTTATCTGACCGAGTGAATTCAGAAATTCGTTTGATAGGTAGCTTAGTTAAACCAGAAGAAAAAATTGGAGTTTACGAGGGTAATGTTTATGGAAGCGATTACAGCCACAATGGCGGTTGGCTTTTGCTACAAGAGTATTATTGCTCAAAAAATGTTTCAAATAAGGTTGAGGAAATTGGTACTAAAACGGGCGTAAGTACTTACAAGGGAAATCTTGACCTTGTTTCGTTGAGTGATTTCAAAAGTTATTTAGCGCAGAATAATGCTATATGCGTTCAAGTTCTTGATCTTGATAATCCGCAAAGATACGGAAGTGCAAAGAAAGCATTGTCGTATGGTTTTGAGGCGGACGATATGGCCGTCTGGCAACCTTCAACAATAAAATCTGCCTTTGGTGCTTTACAGAGTATACTTTGGGTAGTTCTAGGTTTTGCTGTTCTGTTGGTTATCTACTACAAAGTTTTTCTATATATAATTTTTGGTAAAGAAAAATAATCAGGACTAATAAAAACCGTTCTTGCTAGAATTTTATTTTTGTTGACGAAAACCATAAAGTAATGTAGGGTAGCGAGGTAGTTGTCCTTTCCAAATCAAACAAACTGAAGGAGGTGATGTCGCGTGAAGTTCAAGAAAGGTCAAGACCGCGTTGTGGTTGTCTTCTCGTCTCTCGGAATTGCGATCAAATTTCCCATCATCCGTCTTTGGCTTGCGGTACGACTTTTGTATCGCGACATCAAGGGTGGACACTGGGAGCATCTGAAAAAGAACTGGGGCTATCCCGTCGAAGCGTTCGGCGGCCTCAGGGGAATTCTTTTCAGAGGTTTGTCCGCAAACTGGGGCGAGTTCCGGTTCTACTGGCAGACACGCAACCCGTTTCTCCAGCCGACCTACTTCTCGCTATTTGGACTTCTCAACATTCAACGAGCTGATGCGCCGTGTCTTCTAAAAGACGAAGACCTTTGGTGCCAGCTCCACGAGCTAACCAGAGGAAAAGTCTTTGACGACTCTCACCACTTCGCGAATCCCGGAAATTTCTGCTTCTGCAACGGCAAGTTGCGGATGCTCGACTACGGGAGTCGCAAAAGTCGCGGGGTCATCGCTCTCCACGGCGAGAAGATTGTTGAACTCTTCAACCCGGCGTACTGTTGGGAAGAAGAGAAAAAGAAGATCAGAGAGAAGCGAGAAGCTTCCAACTAGGGGCGTCCAGAAACTTGGACGCCCCGCTTTATTTTAATTCAAGGGAGCAATCCCCGCCGTTTTATAATATCTCCTAAAAACGGCGGGGATTGTTGTGCGCGCACAGGGCGGGCGGGGCAAGCACAATAAGATTTGTTGTGCCCAGCACATCCATATTTTGAGTTACCACTGTTCGTTGTCGAAGGCACAGAGTCTCAAGCTACCACCAAAAGCCGAGAGGAAGCGCCTCGTCTCGCCGCAAGGACGGAGAAATGAACAACGCTAAAGAACCACAAATGATATAATGAAAATGTTCATTTCTTAGTCTGAAGCGGCGAAGCAAAACCAAAAATTTCCTTTCCATTTTTTGTCGGCTCCCCCCACACCCCCCGCCGAGGAAAATAAGAAAGGTAAGGAAAATTTTTGGTTTTTGCCCGCGACCGCAGGGAGCGGACGAGGCGCGCAGATTGGAGCGTACGATTTAGTTTCAAGCCACCACGCACGCGGAGCGTGCGACATCATTTGTTTTGAAAATAGGTTCGAACTTGGTACAATAAATACACAAATGAAAAATGAAACTGTAAAAATTAAACCAGGACAGGTAGAAACGGAAGAAAAACCAAAAATAAAAAAATGGTCTGAAGAAGATTTAGGTTTTTTGCTTGGTGACTTGATAATTCTTCAAAAGAATTTCTCGAAAAATCCAGAAGGTTTACGAGAAAAAGCTATCGAGACATATGAGTCTATAAAAGATTTATTTTCTGATTGTGGTGCTGAGTTCTATGAAGATGTTCAAGAGATTTATAAAAAATATGAAAGAATTAATAAACCACTTGTGATAAGAAGAGAAGATCCTATCAAAATTACTGAACTTGCAAGTGGCAAATCTATAGAATTCAAATTTGACCCAAATGTTGCTTTTGAGCAGGGAGATAAATATGCGAATAGTGCTCTTTGGCCTCATGGACCAGTGAATGCGACAACTGGTCTTGCTAATGCATTTTTAGAAGGTAAATCTTCTGCTGGTCCGATCGTTACAGTGATGGCTTTCAAAAATAATCCAGAGCATATCACTATAGCCGAGCCGGAAGGTAAGATGCTTGAGATTGGTACAATTACTCGCCAAAGTGTGAAAATAGTTTCTGGTGTTGTAACGCACCAAGATTTGGAATTTATTATAATAAGAATGCCAGAAAAATTTTTCCCCAAAGAAGAGTTAACCGAAAGGGAAAATAAATTAGCTGCAGAAAATAAATTGCCGCAAGTATTTAGGGGATTTAGGTTCATTAAATAAATATAAAATAAAAAAAGGTCTGCTTAGCAGGCCTTTTTGTTTTCAGATGATTCGCATTTAGTGCAACGCGATGCTCCCGGCACGATTTTTAATCGTTCTAAAGGGATTTCGCATCTACAGTCTTTACAGATACCATAATCTTCAGATTTAATGGTAAGAATTTTTCTTAAATAATTTGAAACAACATTTATTTTATATTTTTGGTACAATGTTAAATCTCCTATTTCAGAAAGTTGAATCTTGATGGTTGGTATATCATTATATCTGTTTAGTCTGCCGATGATTATTAATTTTTGCGCTTCAACGAACTTCACCCATTCCGCTGTGTTTCTGACAATTGCATCCATAGAATTTAGGTTTGTTATTTCTAGTTAAATATATTATACTATATTTCTCTATTAGTCAATAGGTAAATAAATAAAGATTTAAAAAATGAAAGCTTTAAAAATTCTATACGAAGACAAAGATATTTTAGCGATAGATAAACCTAGCGGTATTTTTGTGCATGCTGATGGAAAGACTAAAGAAAAAACTGTTTCAGATTGGTTTTTGAAAAATTATTCAAAAGTAAAAAATGTTGGTGAATCAATTTTTGTAGACGGTAAAGAAATAAAAAAACCGGGAATTGTTCATCGTTTGGACAAAGAAACTTCTGGCGTTTTGCTTTTAGCAAAAAATCAAAAAGCTTTTGAATTTTTGAAAGCTCAATTTAAAAATAGAGAAATAAAAAAAGTTTACAATGCAATTGTTTCTGGTTGGGTTAAAAATGATCGTGGAGTTGTGAATAAACCAATTGGAAGAAGTCCTGTTGATTTTCGTCGCAGACTTGCTGGACGCGGAGCGAGAGGAGAATTGCGTGAGGCAATTACTGAGTATAAAGTTTTAAAAAGATTTATTGTTCCGGCGTCTTCAAAATTTTTGTCCCTGCGCCCGCAAGCGGGACCCTCGGGATCAAAAATTTTGAAGATGCCTGCACGGTTTACTTTTTTAGAAATAAAACCAAAGACTGGAAGAACCCATCAAATTCGCGTGCATATGAAATTTTTAAATCATCCAGTTGTTTGTGATTCGCTTTATAATCCAAAAGGTTTTTGTCCGAAAGAATTAAATAGATTAGCTTTACACGCTAGATTTATAGAATTTAACCTGCCTGCGCAGACAGGAGATTTAAAAAGTAAAGTTTTAAAAATAGAATCTAAATTACCAAAAGAAATAGAGAAAATGGTAAACCCGCACACTTAATTATTTTGCTATAATTAAGTGTGCGGGTAAAATAAAATTATGGAAAGTGAAACAAGAAAATGTCAGAACTGCAAAAAAGATTTTGTCATAGAACAAGAAGATTTTAATTTTTATGAAAAAATAAAAGTGCCTGCACCAACTTTTTGTCCGGAGTGTAGAGCTATCCGTAGAATGACTTGGCGAAATGAAAGAGCTTTATGTCATCGTATTTGCGATTTTTCTAATAAAAAAATAATTTCAATGTTCAGTCCAGAGGCAAATGTAAGAGTTTATGACCGTGATATTTGGTAGAGTGATAAATGGGAACCGACTGAATATGGGGTAGCTTATGATTTTAATAAATCATTTTTTGAGCAATATAAAGAATTATTATCAAGAGTTCCACTAGCCAATGTTGGTAATACTAATTGTATAGATTCTCCTTACGGGAATCATAATGCTGATTGCAAAAATTGTTATCTTGTTTATGCTTCTTATTTAAATAAAGATGTCCTGTATTCTCAAGGTGCAGCTAATTTAAAGGATTGTGTTGATACATATTCTATTTTAAAATCTGAACAATGTTATGAAGATGTACTTTCTGGTTCTTTATATCAAACTCATTTTTCTTATGATTCAGACGAATCATTAAATTGCTGGTTTTTAAAGACTTGTGTTAATTGTCAGGATTGCATAGGTTGCATGAATCTTCGGAACAAAAAATATTGTGTTTTAAATGAACAATATACAAAAGAAGATTACCTAAAAATTAAAAAAGATCTTGATTTCGGGAGTTATAAAATTTTTTTTGATTTCAAAAATAAATATAATAATTTTGTTTTAAAATTTCCGCATAGATATGCGGCTATAATTAAATCTCTTAACTCAACTGGTGACAATATTTTGAATTCTAAAAATGTCAAAAATTCTTTTGATATTTATGGTGATATGGAAGATTGTAAATTTGTTGCGCACGGATTGGGTGCCAAAGATAGTTACGATTGTTATGGTTTTGGTGGTGGTGCTTCTGTTCTTTATGAAGGAGTTGATATGGGAATCAAGGGATCAAATGATTTTTTTGCAATATTAAATCATGGATCTTTTAATACTTATTACACATATATGTGCTATAACTCTAGAAATCTTTTTGGTTGTATTGGAATAAGAAAAGGGGAGTATTGCATTTTAAACAAACAATACACCAAAGGACAGTACGAAGAATTAGTACCAAAAATCATAAAACATATGAATGATATGCCATATATAGATAAAAAAGGAAGAATATATAAATATGGTGAATTCTTTCCATCAGAATTAAGTCCATTTTGTTACAACGAAACGATAGCTCAAGAATATTTTCCTTTAACAAAAGAACAAGCTTTAAAACAAGGTTATAAATGGAAAGACAGGGAAGAGAGAAATTATGAAATAGATATTAAAAATGAAGATATTCCTGATAACATTAAAGATGTTAAAGAAGATATTGTAGGTAAAGTCATAGAATGTGAACATAAAGGAAGTTGCAATGAACAATGTACTGAAGCTTTTAAAATCATTGAAGCTGAACTTCAATTCTATCAGAGAATGAATTTACCACTTCCACACCTTTGTCCAAACTGCAGACATTATCAAAGACTAAAACAAAGAAATCCTTTAAAACTCTGGCACAGAACTTGTATGTGCGATAAAAAGAATCACCATAATCACAAAGGAAAATGCGAAGTTGAATTTGAAACTTCCTATGCTCCTGATAGACCTGAAATTATTTATTGTGAAAAGTGTTATCAGCAGGAAGTTTATTAGTATATAATAAAATTATGGCACACGGTTTAATAATTCTTATAATAATTGCATCTATCGTAGTAATTCATTTTTTGGGTTTTACTATTTTTGGGTGGTGTGCTTTTGCTACTATTCTTATTGTAATTGGCGCTTTTTTTTATGATATTTTTAAATCAGAAGGCAGGTTTAAAACTTTTAAAGAATGGAGAAAAAAAATGTGGAAAAAATATCTAAAATTTGAAAGAAAATTTTTTAATTGGCTAGATAAAATTTAGTATTTTGAATACTTGTTTTTTAGAAAGAAAGGTTATAGAATTTAATTGAATAAATAGTATATTAACTAAAAAACATATTGTTATGAAGAAAACGACAATTACAGCTTTTAGCTCAGGCATTACCTGCTTTTCCGTAGGGAAAAGCGAAGAACAAAAAATTGGAAATAAAACTTATTATCAATCAACTGCTGAGGATGCAATGCGTGATAATGTTTTGCAAAATTCACCAGATTTAAAATATACTAATTTTATTTTAAAACTAGGTAATGGCTCCGAGGATAGTTAATTGAGTTAAATCGATTAAAAAGAGCGCAGATTTATTGCGCTTTTTATTTTTATAAAAAGTGTATTAAAATTGCAAAAAATATGGTTTTATGTTAAATTAGTTTCATTATGATAGTAAACAAAACAAAGCTTAGTCCGGTAGACATTAAGGCTCGCGAGAAGCTTGATTTTAAAGCGGGAGATACAGTTCGCGTATGGTCTAAAATTGTTGACGAAAAAGGAAAATCTCGTTTGCAGGCTTTTGAAGGTATTGTTTTAGCTCGTAAGCATGGAAATGAAATTGGCGCTACTTTTACAGTTAGAAAAATTGCTTCAGGCGTTGGCGTGGAAAGAATTTTCCCAATTTTTTCTCCAACTATAGATAAAATTGAAATAACAAAAAAATCACGAGCACGAAGATCAAAATTATATTATATAAGAACTAAAGCCGTTAAAGATGTTCGAAGAAAAATGCGTTCAGTAACAATGCAGGAAATTGCAGAACCAGAAAAAAAAGAAGAAGTTAAAAAAGAGGAATAAAAATTTAATAGAACCCAGTTATAAATCTTTTCTGGTAAGCAAAACGAAGCCAGTGCTTACAGGCGAAAAGTTTTATAACTGGGTTTTTGTTTTGGAAAATATGTTAAAATCAAAATATGCCCAGGTGGCGAAACTGGTAGACGTACTACCTTGAGGTGGTAGCGCCTGTAAAGGCATGGGAGTTCGAGTCTCCCCCTGGGCACCAGAAAAAATGAATTGGCTAAAACACATTTTCATAAAAAGCAAAGGTGATAATGAGCTGATAGATTTTCTTAAAAAAAATCTTTTTGACAAGTTATATAAATTTGCAAAAAATGAGCCAGCTTTTGCGCTGAGGGAATTAAATTCTAGAATTGAAGGATTGAATGATCAAGAGGTAAAAAATAGATTAAAAATTTATGGAAATAATGATGTTGCTGATGAAAAAAAGACAAATCATTTTTTAAAACTATTAAAAATTTTAAAAGATCCATTAAATTTATTATTAACTGCACTGGCTGTAGTTTCTTTTTTGGTTGGTGATATCAAGGCTTTTTGTATTATTATTTTTATGGTTTTGTTGAGTGTAATTTTAAATTTTTATCAAGAAACGAAAGCATCAATAGCAGCAGACAAATTAAAAATTTTAATTCACACAAAAACGACTGTTATTAGGAACAACATCAAAAGGGAAATTCTTTTAAGAGATGTTGTTCCTGGTGATATTGTTTATTTAAATTCGGGAGCAATTATTCCAGGAGATATTAGATTAATTTCTTCAAAAGATTTATCTATAAATCAAGCGATGCTTACTGGTGAATCTTTGCCAGTGGAAAAACATGTTATTGATCCTGATTTAAAAAAGGAGAATGTAATAGAATTTTGTAATTTATGTTTTTTTGGGACGAGCGTTGAAAGTGGAACAGCGACGGCTCTTGTTTTGAGCACTGGGGAAAATACTTACCTCGGTAGCATTGCCAATGATATTAATAAAAATGACCACGTTTCTGATTTTAATAAAGAGTTAAAAAAATTTGTTGTTTTGGTTTTGAGATTTATGTTAGTGATGGTGCCAGCTGTTTTTTTATTGAATGGAATTTTTAAAGGAAATTGGTTTGAAGCGTTTTTATTTGCTATTGCTGTGGCAGTTGGTGTTGCGCCAGAAATGATTCCAACAATTGTAGCCGTTAATTTATCAAAAGGCGCGATGGTTCTATCTAAAAGTAAAGTCATTGTAAAACATTTGGACGCTATAGAAAATTTTGGTGTGATGGATATTTTATGTACAGACAAAACAGGCACGATTACAGAAGGCAGAGTTGTTTTGGAAAAACATTTAGATATTTATGGCAAGGAAAATCATGATGCTCTTCATTATGGTTTTTTAAATAGTTTTTTTCAGACCGGAATGAATGACATAATTGATGATGCCATTTTAAAACACGAAGAAATAAAAGAAAAACTAGAAACAGAAAATTATAAAAAAATAGATGAAGTACCTTTTGATTTTAATAGAAGAAAAATGTCTGTTGTAATTTTTGATGAAAAAAAAGATGAAAATTTGTTAGTTTGCAAAGGTGCGGTAGAAGAAATTTTTAATAGTTGTGTTAGTGTTTTAATTGATGGCAAAGTTATTTCTTTGAAAGATCTTGGTGAAAAAGCTAAATTTTCTATGGAAGAAGAATTAAATAAAGAAGGTTTTAGAGTTTTAGCTGTCGCCTATAAAAAAGTTGATAAAGATAAAAAAGTTTTTTCCCAAAATGATGAGAATGATTTAATACTTGTAGGATTTTTAGCATTTTTTGATCCACCAAAACAAAGTGTAAAACAAACAATTGATGATTTAGAAAAATTAGGTGTAGCTATAAAAATTTTGACGGGAGACAATGAAATAGTTACCAGAAAAATATGCGAAGAAGTTGGTATGAAAGTTGATAAAATTCTTCTTGGAAAAGATATAGAAAAATTTAGTGATGAAGAATTGGCTATAGAAATAGAAAATGTTTCTGTTTTTGCAAAATTATCTCCTTATGACAAAGAAAGAATAATAAAAAGTTTGCGAAATAAAAATCACGTTGTTGGTTTTCTTGGTGATGGAATAAACGATTCACTTTCTCTGATAGCCGCGGATGTTGGCATTTCAGTAGATACAGCGGCTGACATTGCAAAAGAATCTTCAGATTTAATTTTGCTGGAGAAAAGTTTGCTTGTTTTGAAAGATGGAATAAAAGAAGGAAGAAGAATTTTTGACAATATTATTAAATATATAAAAATGGCTGCTAGTTCAAATTTTGGGAATATGTTTAGTGTTGTTGGTGGAAGTATATTTCTGCCTTTTTTACCAATGTTGCCAGTTCAAATACTTGCAAATAATATGCTTTATGATTTTTCTCAAATGACTATTCCGACTGATAAAGTAGATGAAGAACGTTTATTAAAACCAAAAAAGTGGAATTTTAAAAACATAAGAAGGTTTATTTTATTTTTTGGTCCCATAAGTTCTTTATTTGATTATGCTACTTTTTTTGTAATGCTTTATGTATTTCATGCTTGGAATAATCCTGCGCTTTTTCACACTGGTTGGTTTGTTGAATCACTTCTTACCCAGACTTTAATTGTGCATGTGATAAGGACAAGTAAAATTCCATTTTTTCAAAGCCGAGCAAGTTGGCCGGTTATCGTTTCCACATTGTGTGTAATTTCATTTGGAATTTATTTACCATTTTCACCATTTGCCAGCGCTTTGCAATTTTTACCATTACCACCACTTTATTTTGTATTGTTATTTATTGGCATAATTTTGTATTTTATAATTACTCAATTCTTAAAAATGTATTTTATCAAAAAATATGAATGGATATAATAATTTGATATAATAATAAAATGCTTTATACAAAAAAAGGAGATGATGGTATGACAAAAACATTTGGTTGCGATCAGCGAATGTCTAAAAGTTCCGCTGTTGCTGAAGCGTTAGGTTCTCTAGATGAAACTAATTCTTTTCTTGGGCTTTGTAAAATAAAATCTAAGAAAGAAAAATTAAATTTTTCAGAAAATCTTTCTTTTGAAAAAATAGTCAATGATATACAAAAAAATCTTTTTATTGTTCAAGCTGAAATTGCTGGATCTAAAATTTCTATTACAGAAGATAAAGTAAAAGAAATAGAAAATATTATTGATAGTATTGAAAAAGAGTTGCCACCGATAAAATCTTTTTTTATTGCTGGTGGAATTAAACTTGCTGTTTTATTTGATGTGTCTAGAACTATTGCGCGTAGAGCTGAAAGAAGAGTTATTGAAGTTGATGAAGAAGGAAAAATAAAAATTGGGAATTTTACGAAAGCTTATCTGAATCGTCTTTCAAGTTTGCTTTATGCTTTAACTAGACTAACTAATCATAAATTTGGTATAACTGAAGAGAGCCCAGATTATAAATAGGGTTTATATATGGTGGTTTTGATTTTGTGATATATATGGTGGTTATGGTGTAGCGGTAGCAGTTTTGCCTGTTATGAGTTGCAAATTTTGAAGTTTGTAAAAAGTATATATGGTGGTTATGGTGTAGCGGTAGCACAGAAGCTTGTGGAGCTTTTAGTTCGGGTTCAACTCCCGATAACCACCCAGTTTTAATTACGTTCAAATATTTTTCTATTTAGTTTATCCACATATTTTTTAAATGTTATATTTTTGTGTGATAAAATTATAGACAAGAGTTTTTAAATTTTATGGTAGTACAAATTAAAAAAACATATCGTTCAACCCGGATATTTATATTTGGTGCGGTTTTTTATTTTCTTTTTATGGCAAGATTATCTAATGTTGAAGCTGCTGATATTATTGATAATTGTGTAGCTCCTCTTAATAATCCAAATACAACTTATAATTTAACCGCTGATATTATTGCAGCAAATTGTGTAGTTGCCGCAGATGGTGTAATTATTGATGGAACAAATCCTTTAGGTGGAAAATTTACAATAAACGGAAAGGTTAGTGGTAATGGTAGTTGGGGTCATTATGATGGTTATGATTTTACAATACAAAATGTTAACGTAGCAGGTTATGGAGGCTTTGGGGGTTTTGTAGGCGTAACTGCAATTGGTGCTTATGGCAGTGGTAATGGTGGAAATATAACTATTAAAGATTCATCTTATGTATATGGTTCCGTTGCGGCTGATGGTGCTTATGGTTCTGGTAGTAATGGTGGTAATGTAACTATTACAAGTTCAGAGGTGGCTGGTACTTATGGAGTTGTTTCTAGTTTGGGTGGTGGTGGTAATGGTGGTGATTTGATTATTACAAATTCAAATATGGATAGATATGTTATTAGTTCTGCTGGTGGTGCTATTGCTGGTGCTGGTGGTCATGGTGGAGATATAACTATTCAAAATTCAACTTTATATAATGCATATTCTACTGGTGGTTCTTCAAATTATGGTGCTGGTGGTGCTGGTGGAGAAATAAATATTATAGGTGGCTCGACTATTTATAATGCAGATTCTAGTGGTGGATATTCCAATCCAAGTGCTGGTGGTGCTGGTGGAGATATTAATATTATAAGCTCAACTGTACATTATAATGCACATTCTGATGGTGGTCCTTCTTCTTTAGGTTTAGGCGTAGGTGGTGCTAGTGGTAATATAACTATTACAAATTCAAATATTTATGAAGTAAATTCTATTGGTGGAACCTCTTATGGTGGTGGCGGTAGTACTGGTGGTATTGGAGGAAATATAATTATTACGGCTTCTTCAGTTGTGGATGAAGTACATTCTTTTGGTGGTTATTCGGCTTCAGGTGTTGGAGGTAATGCTGGAAATATAACAATTACAGATTCAATTATTAATACCGAAGTTCAGTCTGTTGGTGGTTTATCTTTTAATGCTCCGACAGCGGGAGCTTCTGGTGGAGATATTATTATTGATAATTTAGATTCAGGAGGTGCAGTAGATATTTTTTCTATTGGTAGTATTTCTACTACAGGTGTTTCTGGTGATGGTGGTGATATAACCATTAGAAATAATTCATATATACGTAATGCTGTTTCTTCTGGTGGAAATAGTGCTGCTGGTGGAAGTGCAGGAACTGTTATTATTGATGATTCAATTTTTAATGTAGCAAGTTCTTATGGTGGTTCTTCAATTAATAGTGTTGGTGGAGGTAGTGGAAACATAACTGTTGAAAATTCTAATGGATATATTGCATTTTCTTTAGCTGGTCATTCTCATCTTAATATTGGAGGTGCTAGTGGAAATGTAGTTGTTAATAATTCTATTTTATATAGTGCTATGTCTTCTGGTGGTGCTTCAGTCGCTGCTAATGGTGGTAATAGTGGAGAAATAAATATTGAAAATTCAACGATAATATTAATAGATTCTGAAGGTGGTTATTCAACTGGTAGTGATGATGGCAACGGTGGTAATGTATTTATTACAAATTCTGACATAGATCATGTTATAAATTCTGGAGGAACTGTTGATGGTACTCTAACAATAACCGATGATCCTCCAACTGTAGTTTTAAATGGTAATCAAACTGTAAGTATTCATGCAGGAGATCCATACACTGAATTAGGAGCAACAGCGAGTGATACAAAATATATTGTGACACCACTTGCAGTTACAACAACTGGAACGGTTGATACTAACACTATAGGACAATATGATATTACTTATACTTCTGATCCTGATAATGGAACATTGCCAACATGGAATGGGGTTCCACTTGTAGGACCTCCAGATCAAGGAGTACTTCCTCAAACAGGAATTAATACTAGAACTGTTAATGTAGCTCGTCGTACATCTAGTGGTAGTGGTAGCTATATCCAAAATCATGGTTTGTTAGCAGGAGTGTTAACGCCAACAATACCTATGGTTCCAGAACCTTCTTCTAATTGTAAGGTGGGAGATTTATTTAGTTCAACTACAGGTAAAGTATGCTCAGTATCATCTTCTTCTACGACTTCAGAAATTCAAAAAGTAATAAAAAATTTGAAATTTGGAATGACTAACAATACAGATATAAAAATTCTCCAACAGTTTTTAATAAATCAAAATAAAGGACCAGCTGCTTTGGCTTTAAAAAATCATGGAGTAACTAATAATTTTGGCAAATTGACTAAGTTCGCTTTAGCTGAATGGCAAAAAGTAAATAATATAACTCCTTCTGCTGGATATTTTGGATCGAAGACTAGAGCTTTGATTAAATTGTTAAATTTGTAAAAGGTTTAATTGGTGTTTAATAAATTAATTTTATAAAAAATTTGGTATAATATAAAAGGTCCTTTTATTATTTTTTTAATTTAAATTTTATGAAAATTTATTCTATCTTTATAACTGTTTTGTTTGTTGTGGCTGGGATTTTAACTTTTAGTTTTTATTCAGAAGCTAAACTTACAAAATTAAAATTATCTGCAACTCAAACTTTATTAGATCAAAACAGATCAGAGTTAAATAATATTCGTCAACTAATTAATAGTGGCTTAACTAATGCAAAATCGAGCACAGCTTTATTGAATGATTCTTTAGCTTCTTTTTTGGTGGCTGGAGATCTTAAAATTGCTTCTTTAAGCGATGTTTCTGCCCAAAAGATTAGCGATAACATTCAACAAGTTTCTAATGTTCAAGATAAGGTTGCTTTGGAACAAGGTTGGAATGACTTTCTTAAATCCAGAAAAATTACTGATTATTTGGCTTTCTCTAGATTCTTGATACAAAATATTCAAAATAATTTAGAAAATATTCACTAGAAAAAATTATATTTGATACAATATAAAATATGGCAGAAAAGAAATTATTTCCAGAGCCAGTTTCTCTTAGAAAACTTATTGGACCGAGTTTTGTTATTTTAGCTCTTGGACTTGGTTCAGGTGAAGTTATTTTATGGCCCTATTTAACTGCTAATTACGGTTTAGGTATTGCCTGGGGAGCGATTTTAGGAATCACTTTTCAATATTTTATGAATATGGAAATTGAACGCTACGCTCTGGTGAAAGGAGAAAGCGTTTTTGTTGGTATTTATAAATTATTCAAGCCGGCAATTTATTGGTTTATTATTTCAACTTTTATTGGTTTTGGTTTGCCTGGAATTATTGCAGCTTCAGCAAAAGTTATGGCTAGTGTTCTAGGAATTGAAAATTTTAAATGGATTGCAATTTTGTTTTTGATAATTATTGGATTGATTTTAAGTATGGGAAAAACAGTTTACGGAATGATGGAACGCATTACAAAAGTTATTATTTTAATTGGAGTCCCGTTTATTTTTTTATTGGCTGTTTTTTTAGCAACAAAAACAGATTGGTCAGCATTGTTTAGTGGAATGATTGGAAAAGGTGAAGGATTTTGGTTTTTGCCTCAAGGATTAAATATTGCGACTTTTCTTGCTGCTTTTGCTTATTCTGGCGCTGGTGGAAATTTAAATTTGACGCAATCTATTTATATAAAAGAAAAAGGTTACGGCATGGGAGTTTATTCGCAGAAAATTTCCAGTTTATTTGCAAAAAAAGAAGAAAAAGAAATTATTTTAGACGGAACTGATTGCTATGCTACGCCAGAAGATGTTAGTCGTTTTAAAAAATGGTGGAAATTAATTAGCATTGAACACGCTTTTGTTTTTTGGTTTTTAGGCACAATTTCTATGATTTTTCTTATGCTTTTGTCCTACGCAACTACTCACGGTTTGGCTGGCAATGCTGAAGGAATTAATTTTGTTATAAATGAAGGAGCAGCGATTGGCGGTATTGTGTTTCCATTTATTGGAGTTTTATTTTTGGTGGTAGTTTCAATTATGTTATTTCAAACACAGTTAGGTGTGATGGATTCAACTTCTCGCATCATGGCGGAAAATTTGGCAATTAAAAAATTACACGGCCAAGAAAGAGGAAAGATTAATCTTTCTAAAATTTATTATTCTTTTGTGTGGGCACAAATTATTTTTGGAATAACTTTATTTTTATTTAATATTTACGAGCCGAAAACTTTAATAATTTTAGGCGCAGTTATCAATGCTTTTGCAATGTTTGTGCATCTTGCTTTAGTTTTTTGGCTTAATCATAAAAGTTTGCCAAAAGTTTTTCGTCCTGGCTGGATAAGAAAAATTATCATCGGAATTATTTTTATTTTTTTTGGTATTTTTAGTTTTATTATTTTAAAAAATAATTTTTAAAATAAAAAAGCCCAGACATTTTGCCTAAGCTTTTTTTGTTTTTTATTTCACCAACTATAATATAAGTACTTTATTAGAGTAATTACTTAATCCACTTTTACGACAGGTTGTTTTGAATCTGTAATAGGTAGAATGATTTTTAGTATCATTGGTGATAATAATTTTTGTGAGATATTCATTTGGAACATCTTTCCATTTTGAATCTTTGGTAGAAAAAAATTGCCAATTATAACGTACACCAAGTTCGCTTGATAAATTTTGGGCGTAAATTATATATTTTCTAATTGGTGTTTCATCTTTTGTTTCCTCCACTGTAAAATTTATATTTCCAGGTTTTGGTTCTTGGCAGATAGAATTTTCAATGTTTTCCATACCAGATTTCCATATCTGAATTTCTTGTGCTTTAGCACTAAGACCAGTGATTACAAATGTAATAATGGCAATCGCAATTAATTTTTTCATGCTTTTTCGTTTTTTATATTAGGAACTTTAATTATTTATTTAATAAGATAATAACATATTTTTTTAAAAATAGTAAATTTTTTTGAAAGACTGTTTTTCAATAGGAGAGTTTATAAAAATATGGCATAATTTAAATATGAAGAAAAGTATTTTAGAAAAACTTTTTAGTGCGCCAGCAGAGGTATTGGAAAAAACTGTTGAATTAGAAAAAGAGATTAAAAATGACATAGAAGATCAAAAGCCAGTTAAAGTTGCGAAGGAATATTGGCACATTCTTGGTCCTGGCTTAACTACTGGTGCCGCCGATGATGATCCTTCCGGTATTGCAACATATTCCCAGATGGGAGCATCAAAAGGTTTTAATTTAATTTGGCTTTCACTTTTTTCATTTCCATTTATGGGTGTGATTCAAGAAATGTGCGCGCGCATTGGACTTACAACTGGAGTTGGGTTAGCTACAAATATAAAAAGACATTATTCAAAAAAAATTCTTTATTTTTGCACAGCGCTACTTCTTTTTGCAAATGTATTTAATATAGGAGCCGATTTGGGAGCTATGGCGAAAGGAATGCAACTTATTTTACCTCAATTAAATTTTGCTTTTTTAGTTATTGGTTTTGCTGTTTTGACTTTAGTTTTACAGATTTTTATTCCATATAAAAGATATTCAAAATATTTAAAATATTTGGCATTAGTTCTTTTTGCTTATGTTTTTGCAGCTTTTTCAGTAAAAATAAATTGGGGTGATGTTTTTTATCATACAATTGTTCCGGCAATAAATTTTTCAAAAGATGAAATAATTTTAATTTGCGCGGCATTTGGAACTACGATTTCTCCTTACTTATTTTTTTGGCAGACTTCGCAGGAAGTTGAAGAGGAAATTTTAAAAGGAGGAAAAACAGAAGAAATGCGTCGTAGTAAAAATACAGCTGAAGATATTCGTAAAATGAGAATTGATAATTGGTCTGGAATGTTTCTTTCAAATCTTATTATGTTTTTTATAATTGCAACTTGTGCTGCAACTTTATTTCAGAATGGAATTACAAACATAGGAACTGCGGCAGATGCGGCGTTGGCTCTGAAACCTTTTGCCGGCAATTTTGCTTTTTCTTTATTCGCGATTGGAATTATTGGTGTTGGACTTTTAGCAATTCCAGTTTTAGCTGGTTCAGCTTCCTACGCAATGTCTGAAACTTTCGGTTGGAAATTTGGACTTTATAGAAAATTAAAAAAAGCCACGTCTTTTTATGGAGTTATTATTGTGGCTATGGCTTTAGGAATTATTTTAAATTTTATTGGTATTGATCCAATCAAAGCTCTTATTTATTCGGCTGTGTTAAATGGAATTATTTCTCCAGTTATTTTATTTTTTATAGTACAAATTAGTGGAAGGGAAGAGACAATGGGACAATTTAAAAATAAAAAAATCGCGAATATTCTTGGGTGGTTTATCACTGGATTTTTATTTATTGTAAGTATCACCACAATAATTTTTCTTTTTAAATAAAAAAAATGCGGTTTCCTATTGGAAACCGCATTTCTTAATTTTTCACAGAACTATTACTGCGACCTTTAAATCGTCTGGACATTGTTGGTGCTGATGCGTTCTTGTTTGGACTTTTGCTGTAGCTTTTAGTGCCACCATAACCTACAGAACCCTTTACGGAACTATTACTGCGACCCTTGAATCCCATAGACATTGTTGGCGCTGATGCGCCCTTGTTAGCATCGTTGCTGTTACTTCTTGCCTTTGCACGTTTTGGGCCTTTTTTCACAGGGCTACTGCTATTACTTCCTACATTCCATAATCTATGCCCGTTTTTTTTCATTGCTCCGTCATACATTCGTTCACTATACAATTTACCAATAGCAGGCTGAGCATTTACTGCTGGAATTAAAACTGCGTATAAAAATACGCTTATGAGAATTACTACAATGAACTTTTTCATAATATTACGTTTTTAGTTAATAATTTATGATTTATACAAATGATATCATATTTAATTCATTTTGTCAAACCTTTGCTAGATATTGGTTATTGGGGTATATTTCTTATATGGCAATTCAAAAAGACTATGATTTAACTAACCTAAATACCTTTCATATTAAAGCGAAAGCCAAAATTTTTTCAGAAATAGAAAAAGAACAGGATTTTTTAGATCTTATTAAAATTTCAGAATTTAAAAATAATGAAAAGCTTTTTTTAGGTGGTGGGAGCAATGTTTTATTTACAAAAGATTTTGATGGAATAGTTATTTTAAATAAATTAAAAGGAATGGAAATTTTGAAAGAAGATGATGAAAATGTTTGGATAAAATCTATGGGAGGCGAGATGTGGAATGATTTAGTTTTGTTTTCCGTTCAAAAAGGATATTGGGGAATTGAAAATTTGTCGTTGGTGCCCGGAACCGTCGGAGCTTCACCAGTTCAAAATATTGGCGCTTACGGCGTTGAATTAAAAGATGTTTTTGAAAATGTTGAAGCTTATGAAATTAGTACAGGAAACAAAAAAGTTTTTAGCAGAGAAGAATGTAAATTTGGCTATAGAGATAGTGTTTTTAAAAATGAACTAAAAGGAAAATATTTTATTTCTGCAGTAATTCTAAAATTGAATAAAAAACAAAATTTAAACACAAATTATGAAGCTATTCAAAATTATTTAGAAAAAAATAAAATTGAAATAAAAAATTCTAAAGATGTTAGTGATGCAATTATAGAAATTCGCAAAAGTAAATTACCTGATCCAAAAATTTTAGGAAATGATGGAAGTTTTTTCAAAAATGTTTATATTGATAATGAAAAATTGATTGAATTAAAAAATATTTATCCTGACATTCCTTGTTTTGAAGAAAATGGGGAAATTAAAATTCCTTCTGGTTGGTTAATAGAACAAACTGGCTGGAAAGGAAAAAAAATCGGCAATGTTGGCGTTTATGACAAGCAAGCTTTGGTTCTAGTAAATTATGGCGGAGCTACCGGAGAAGAAATTTTAAATCTCGCAAATCAAATAATTGATTCAGTCGAGCAAAAATTTGGCTTAAAACTTATACCAGAAGTTAATTTGATTTAGAATGTTTGGGGTGTATAATTGATTTATTAAAAGTCTAATATTTAAAATTTATGTTGAAAAGTAAAAAATTGAGTATAGTTATTTCAGTTTTGGTAGTTTTAATAGTAATTGCTTGTTTAGTTTTTATTACAATTAATGAAAAACACGATCCTTCTTTGGGAGGAGAAAATAATATAAATATGGAAAATACACAAAGTGTTGATGGAGTAAAAATTACAGTTTTGAAAGAGGGAACAGGAACTGATGTTGCTAAATCTGGCGATATGGTTGCTATGGGCTATACAGGAATGTTAGCTGACGGCACAGTTTTTGATTCAAATCTTGATCCAAAATTTAATCATGTTGAACCTTTTGCTTTCACACTGGGAGCTGGTCAAGTTATTAAAGGTTGGGATGTTGGTGTTGCTGGAATGAAAGTTGGGGAACAAAGAAAACTAGAAATTTCTTCTGATTTTGCTTACGGCCCTGAAGGAGTTGGAGATGTAATTCCACCAAATGCTACATTAACATTTGTAGTTGAACTTATCGCCATTAAAAAATAATTTGGTAAATAGTTATTATGAAAATAATTAAAGAAAAACTTAAAGAAAATAAAAAAATAATTTGCAAAGTAATTAAAATAATAGTTTTTATTTTAATTTTTGTTTGCGCTGTAAAATTTATTACTCATTGTGAATTGTTTGAACAAAATAAAACAGAAAATATGATTTCTTTTACAGGTCACGGAGAAGTTTCAGCAGTTCCAGATATTGCGAATATAGATTTTTCTATTCAGAAAGATGCCAAGACAATAAAAGAAGCGCAAAATCAAGTAGCACAGATTGAGAAAAAAGTTTTGGATTCTTTAAAAACTAATAATGTTTTAGATAAAGATATTAAAACTACTAATACTTCTTTTTATCCGAAATATGAGTACAAACAAGCAGTATGTCCACCGATTCCTTTGGGCGCAGGTAGGACAGGAATTTCTGTAGATTCAACTTCTGCTTATTATTGTCCCGGAGATAAACAAATAATTGTTGGATATACGGCGAATGAAAGTATTACAGTAAAAATTAGAAATACTGATAATGTTGGAAAAATAATTGAGGAACTTGGAACACTTGGAGTTTCAGATTTGAATGGTCCTAATTTTGCAATAGACAAAGAAGATAGTTTGAAGGATAGCGCTAGAAAACTTGCTATTGATGAAGCAAAAATGAAAGCTAAAAAATTGGCAAAAGATCTTGGAATTCATTTAGGTGAGATTACTTCCTTCAGCGAAAATGGAAATTATCCTATGCCGATGTACGAGAAAGGAGTGATGGGCTTGTCAGCTGATTCTAGCGTTCAAGCTCCTGCTGTAATTCCAAAAGGTGAAAACCTCATAACTTCAGATATTACAATAACTTACGAAATAAGATAGATTATTGACTATTAAAAACAAAAAGAGTAGTATTAAAAAAGCCCTGAACGGGGCTTTTTTAAAAACCTTAATAAAATTACATCGCGCCAAATCGACTTACGCGATGTGATTCCGCAAAATCAATGTCAAAAACCACTGAATATTTTAAAGAAACAAAAGCAGAATTAAAACATGTTAATTGGCCTGGAAAGCGTTTAACAATTTTTTATACTATTATTGTTATAATTCTTTCTATTCTCGTCGCTTATTTTCTAGGAATTTTTGATTTTATTTTTTCAAAAGGTTTGGAGAAATTAATTTCTTTCTAATTTATGTCAAAACAAGAAACACAAGGAGTTCGAAATTGGTATGCTATTCACACCTACGCTGGATATGAAAATGCGGTTCTTCGTAATTTGAAACAAAGAATTGATTCTCTTGGCATGCACGATAAAATTTTTAATGTGATTGTCCCAATTGAAAAAAAGATAAAAATAAAAGCAGGAAAAAGAGTAGAAGTAGAAGAAAAAATTTATCCGGGTTATGTTTTAGTAGATATGATCGTAACAGATGATTCATGGTATGTCGTAAGAAATACGCCGAGAGTTACCGGTTTCGTTGGAGCGGGAGTAAATCCAGTTCCATTAAAAAAAGAAGAAGTTGATTATTTATTTAAGAAAATGGATGCAAGCACAACTAAACATAATATTGATTTGGCAATTGGAGAGACAGTTCGTATAGTTGACGGTCCGTTTAAAGATTTAGAAGGTAAAGTAAGTACTGTGGATCAAGAACGTGGAAAAGTAAAAGTACTTGTTTCAATGTTCGGTCGCGAAACACCAGTAGAATTAGATTTCTTGCAAGTTAAGAAAATATAAGTTAATGTAGAATATCATGGCAAAGAAAATAACAAAAAAAATTAAATTACAAATACAAGCAGCGAAAGCAACTCCAGCGCCACCTCTAGGTCCGGCTCTTGGACAGGCTGGTATAAACATTGGTGATTTTGTTACTAAGTTTAATGCGGCTACACAGAAAATGGCAGGAGATAAAGTTTCAGTTGTGGTTTCAGTTTACGAAGACAGGAGTTATGATTTCGTGATAAAAACTCCACCAGTTACGGGACTTATTTTGAAAGCTGCTGGATTGGAAAAAGGATCAGGGAAAAATGCTTCTCATAAAGTTGGAAAAATTACAAAAGCTCAAGCTCTTGAAATTGCTAAAAAGAAAATGCAAGACTTAAATTCAAAAGATGATGCAGGTGCGATAAATATTGTTGCTGGTTCTGCAAGATCAATGGGTGTTGAGGTTAAAGATTAAAAATAAATTTAGAAAAAAGCCAACAGATTTGTCTGTTGGCTTTTTTTATTTGGCGAGTATAATTAAGACATGGATAAATTAAAAGAAAACACGATTTCTTGGGACGAGTATTTTATTAATATAGCTGAACAAGTTGCAAGAAAGTCAAAAGATCCATCTACAAAAACAGGATGCGTAATTGTTGATAATAAAAACAGACCAATTTCTTTTGGATACAATGGTTTTGTTGGTGGTTGTGATGAGACAAAAATGACCAATGAAAGACCAATGAAATATCATTTGGTGATTCATGGCGAAATGAATGCTATTTTATTTGCGAGGAGAGATTTAGAAAATTGTACTTTATATAATCTCTACGGACCTTGCGAAAATTGTTTAAAACATATTATTCAAGCTGGAATAAAAAAGATCGTTTATAAAAATTCTGTTGTAGAAAGTAAAGTAAATAATCATGAAAAATCTATGACAACTTCTCTGACCAATGAAGCAATTACTAGACTTTTACAATCAGTGCCTGATGTTGATTGTCATAATATAAATGGCAAAAGTTATTTAGAAGAAATGTGGGGAGATAATATACCAAAATTTAATTAAACTATATGAATAAAATGATTTTAGCAGTAGTTGGTTTGCCTGGAGCTGGAAAAACTGAAGTTACAGAATATGTGATGAAAAAAACTGGCTGGCCAAAAGTTTATTTTGGTGATGCTACTTTTGATGAAATGAAAAAAAATGGCTTGGAGATAAATGAAGCGAATGAAAAAAAGACAAGAGAAGGAATTAGAAAAAATTTAGGAATGGGCGCTTATGCGATTTTGAATTTACCAAAGATTAGAGAATTGTTTAAAACATCAAGTGTAATATTAGAGAGTTTTTATAGTTGGGAAGAATATTTAGAAACAAAAAAAGAATTTGGTGATGCTTTTAAAGTTTTGGCTGTATTTTCTTCTCCAGAAATACGAGAAAATAGACTAATCAATCGCCCTTCTCGTCCACTTACCAAAGAAGAATTTATTTCGCGAGAATATTCTCAAATAGAAAATTTACACCAGGCTGGTCCAATTGCCCGCGCTGATTTTATGGTTGTAAACGAAGGAACGAAAGAAGATTTACAAAAAGGATTGGACGAAATAATTTCTAAACTTTCCTAGTATATTCTGCGAATTCTAAATCGTAGTTATTTAATTCGCTTTTTGGACATAGTTCGCTTTTTGTTTTTTCCCATTTATTTAAATCAATTTCTGGGAAGAAAATTTCTGCGTCTGGGAAAGATTCTTTTACGTGGGTAATATAAAGCTTATCTGCTTTATCTATAAATAATTTATATATCATTCCACCACCGATTATAAAAATTTCCTCATTCTCGTTGGTGGTTTTTTTTAATGAATCTAAAAGTTCATCGACTGAGCGAATAACTTCTGCATTTTCTACTTTGAAAGAATCTTCTTGAGTTAAAATAATGTTTCGGCGATTTGGAAGTAGTTTACCGATTTGTTTTCCGTTTTCATCTGTTTTTAAAGATTCAAAAGTTTTTTGTCCCATTACAACTGTATGTCCAGAAGTTTTTTCTCTGAAATGTTTCATGTCTGCCGGTAAATTCCATAGCAAATCATTTTTCTTGCCAATTTCATTATTTTTTCCAATTGCTGAAATTATTGATAGAATCATTTTTTTATACAGCTATTTCGAAAGGAATTCGATCATAGCTTTGATAATTTAATAATTTTGTATCTTCTGCGTGCCAAGTAAAAACTGATTTCCAATTTTCTGTTTCTATTTTAGATAATGGATATTTATTTGGATCGCGTGCGAGTTGTTCTTTTGCGCCTTTGATGTGATTTTCATAAATATGTACGTCTGCAAGAAATCCAACTAATTTTCCTTCTTCTAATCCTGCTTCTTTTGCGAGTAAATGAAGAAGTAAAGCATAGCTTGCAATATTAAATGGCAAACCGAGCATTGTATCAACCGATCTTTGATTCCAAAGTAAATTTAATTTATTATCTATCACTGTAATTTGAAAAGAATAATGACAAGGAGGCAAAGCCATTTCATTAAATTGTATTGGATTCCAAGCGCTGACGATCATTCTGCGGTCTCGTGGATTTGTTTTTAAAGTTTCAATAATTTTTTTTAATTGATCGATTCCTTTTCCAGTGTAATCTGTATCAAAACTTTCATAGGGTGCATTAAAATGTCGCCATTGAAATCCATAAATTGGTCCTAAATCTCTTTCCTCAAACATTTTCTTTTTTGATTCTGCGTCGTGTCCATATTGAGCTTTTTGTGGTTTTGCCCATTCATCCCAAATGTGATTGTTTTTATCTTGCAACCATTTTTTATCAGTTATTCCGTTTATAAAAAATTCTAATTCAGTTGCCACTAATTTAAACGGTGTTTTTTTAGTAGTTAAAAGAGGGAAGCCACTTGCCATATCATGTTCAAAAATTGCGCCGGCAATTGTGAGAGCTTTTATTCCAGTTCTAGTTTCTTCTAATTTTCCTTCTTTTACTATTTTTTGAACGATATCTAAATAAGCTTTCATGATTTCATTATAGCTTAATTTTGATAAAACAAAAAACTGCCTTTTGGGCAGTTTTTTGAAGATTATTTTATCAATCCGGCTTTTTTTAGAGTTTTGTAAGCGCCGTTTTTCTTTATTGTTTTTAGACCTCTAGTTGAAATTTCTATATTTACAGTTTTATTTAATTCAGGCACAAAAATTCTCTTTTTTTGAAGATTTGGGTATTTTCTTTTTTTGCCAGTTGGATTGAATTTTGTGGCACGAGTTCTATTTGAATAACCTCCGCCAACAACTGAACCTTTTTTTGATATCGCGCATGATTTCATAACGGATTTATGTTATCATAAAAAATATAAGAACGCAATTTTTATAAAAATTTATGGACCCAGTCAATGTAATATTTTATATAGCTATACTTGTAATGTCAGTTGTAATTCATGAAATTTCTCATGGTTTTATGGCAGAATATTTTGGAGATAAAACTGCGCGAAATGCAGGACGACTTACTTTAAATCCACTTAAACATTTAGATTTGTTTGGTTCAATTCTTATTCCAGCACTTTTATATTTTTCTTCTGGTTTTGTTTTTGGTTGGGCGAAACCTGTTCCCTATAATCCAAATAATTTAAGAGATAGAAAAAATGGGGAAATAGCAGTTGCTGCAGCTGGAATTTTAGCAAATATTTCAATTGCAATTATTTTTGGAATTATTTTACGTTTTTCAGTAAATTTTTCTGTTCCAGATGGTTTTCATTTTATTATTTCTTCAATTGTTATAGTGAACTTAGCTTTGGCAATTTTTAATTTAGTTCCAATTCCACCCCTTGATGGTTCTAAAATTTTATTTAATATTTTACCAAGATCTTTTTCTGCTTTTATAGAACTTTTGGAAAGATATTCGATTATATTTTTTATTGTGTTTATAGTTTTTTTAGCTGATTATTTGTTTCCAGTATTGTCATTTTTTTATCATTTGATTACTGGACTTTCTTTATAAAAAACTAGAAGTTAGTGACACATTTTATATGTTTTCTGTGATATAATTATATTTAAGAGATGAAAATAAAAAAAATTTTTCAAAAAAATACTCTAATAATTTTAAGCTTATCTTTTTTTGTATTATTTAGTGGAGCGACACAACTTTTTGCAGTTGGAGCACCACCACCAGCTGGCGGTTATAATCCAGGAGCAGAATTAGACCCAGACTGTCTTCCAGGAACTACAGACTGTCTAGTTGTTGGAACTTTAAATATAGGAGGAGCAAATACTCAAGTTCAATATAATGATGGAGGAGTATTTGGAGGTGATGCTAGTTTTTCTTGGAACAAAACTGGTCATTTTTTACAAGCTGGTCTTCTTACCAATGTCCAGATAGGTAATAATGCGGGAGCTAGTATCACTACAGGAAATAATAATGTTGCGATAGGAGATGATACATTAAAAAATATTACGACTAGTTATTGGAATATAGCCATTGGGCAATCAGCTCTTGAAAATGAAACTGGTGGAGCTATGAATATTGCTATTGGATATAATGCTTTAAAAGCTGGTGGAAACGGTGGAAATAATCATGCGATAGGAGAACTTTCATTAGAATATAACAGTAGTGGTGCTGATAATAATGCTTTTGGAGAATCAGCACTTCAAAATAACGTAGCAGGCAATAATAATGTTGCTTTTGGAAATTATGCTCTTACTAATGTATTAACTAGTAATAATGTAGCTGTTGGATCTAGCGCTTTGTTTACTAGCACAACAGGTAGTCAAAATGTTGCGTTGGGAAATAATGCTGGATATTGGGAAACTGGAACTGATAAATTGTTTATAGATAATAGAAATAGAGCGAGCGAGGCGCGAGGTAGAACTGACGCACTTATTTATGGAGTTTTTAACTCTATTCCAAACTTACAAAGTCTGACAGTTAACGGAATGTTTGGAGTTGGGACTACTCCTACTTCTACATTTGAAGTTGTCCAAGGAGAAACAGGTCCGGGAACAGTTACAATAAATACAGTAGGAATGTTTGTTAATTGCACAGGGACAAATACACAGTTTACAAATACATTTAAGACGGGAGATAGTTTTATAGTTAATGGGTTTGTAAGAAATATTTCTTCAATTATTTCAGATACATCTATGGTTTTAAATGGTCCTTCCGCAAATGCAACAAATGCTACATATACATTAAGTGATTTTGGTACTAGATTTATAGTTAAAGGAAATGGAAGTGTTGGAATTGGAATAACAGCTCCAACTGCTAGCTTTCATTTAAAAGCTGGAACAACAAAAGAAGGGACAGCACCACTTAAGTTTACTTCTGGAAATTTGATGACAGGTAAAGAAGCAGGAGCAATAGAATTTTTGAGTAATGATTATTTTGGGACAGATAGCTCAGCTGTTAGAAGAAATTTTATTCAGAATAATTTAGGGTTTGCTGGTGGAACAATTTTAGTTGGAGGAACTGGGGCTGGTGATACACTAACTTTAATGTCTACCTCTGATGCTACGTTAGGAGATATTGTTTTTGGTAATTCTATGTATAGTGAAGCAAAAAACATGTTAGGGATTGGAACATCTAATCCATTTTCTACATTTGAAGTTATTCAAGGAGCTTCAGGTCCAGGTATAGTGACAGTAGAAGCAGATACGATTACAGTCACAGGAACAGGAACTCAATTTGAAAATTCATTTAAAATTGGAGATAACATTATAATAACTGATACTGGAGAAACTCGTGCTATTTCTGCTATCGCTTCAGATGTAAGTATGACGATTGTTGCTGCTACTCCGACAACAGGTTCTAGTTATTCTTTAACTGGAGGTGATAGATTTTTAGTTAAAGGAAATGGAAGTATTTTTGCTGATGGATTATCTTCTTCAACTGGAGAAGCTGGTTATGATGCAATTTGTATAGATGCTATTACTCATGAGATTACTGTTAATACAAACGGTGACGATTGTAGTGTTTCTTCCGCTCGTTTTAAAGAAAATATTAATGATCTTGATATTGGTCTTTCGTTTATAAATTCTCTTAAACCTAGGACATTTAATTATATAGATAGTTTAGATCCACGTGTTGGTTTTGTTGCTGAAGAAGTAGCTGAATTAGATCCACGTCTTGTTTTTTACGAACAAGATGGAACTACAGCTAGAGGTGTACGCTATGAAGAAATGTCAGTGCCTTTAGTTAAAGCAATTCAAGAATTAGATTTAAAATTAGATTTAGCAATTTCTACAACAGGTGGAAGTTTGGGTGAAAACACTGGGGGATTTTTTGATAGATTTATTTCTTGGTTTGCTGACACAACTAACGGAATAGGAGAATTTTTTGTAAATAAAATTAAAACAAAAGAAATTTGTATTTCAGATGATAGTGGTGAAACTTGTATTACAAAAACAGAATTAGATCAACTTTTATTAAATGCAAATTTAGAACCGGCACCAACTCCAGAGCCGACACCAGATCCAACTCCAGTCCCTGAGCCTGAGCCTAATCCAGTTCCAGAACCAACACCATCTCCAGATCCTATACCAGATCCAACTCCAGTGCCTGATCCAATTCCTGATCCAGTACCAACAGAATAATTTTATTTTTATAATGTTTATGAAAAATTTTTTTAAACTAACATTTTTATTTCTGTCATTTTTTGTGTTAGTTTTTTTTGCTTTAAATGTTAGTGCAGATGTTGGAATAATTGATACAACAAATTATTCTTCTTATCTTTGTGCTGATTTAAATTGTACTGCTGGGAGTAGAATTTTTTGGAGGACAACAAATGGAAATGCGGTAATTATTTCTGATACTAGTTTAAATGGAAATCTCTGGGGAGAAAATATTGGTTGGATAAATTTAAATCCAACGAATGGTGGTGTTACAAATAATATAAACGGAGAACTTGGTGGTTATGCTTGGGGACAAACTACTGGTTGGATAAATTTTCGTCCGACACATGGAGGAGTTTCTATTAATACTTCTACTGGTTTATTTTCTGGTTATGCTTGGGCGCAAAATTATGGTTGGATAAAATTTGATTGTCCTGCTGTAAATTCTTGTGTCAAAACTACTTGGATGTATTCTTTAGATGGTTCTTCTAGTTCTGGCTCTACTGGACCTTCGCTTCCACCAACACCACCGGTGCCAGAAAATTTACCACCAACTTGTGAAGAACTTGGAACTTGCCCACAACCACCTGCACCAACTTGCGAAGAGCTTGGTACTTGTCCTGAAAATCCACCAGTATTACCAGAGCTAGAAAACCCAGTTGAAAATGAAAATCCATCAGAAGCTTCTCAAGGTGAAAATAATTTTACATCTGTTGTTTCTTCAATTTTTAATGAAATTAATTCTCCAATTCAGAATTTTTTAAAAAATAATTTTACCACTGAAACAATTAAAAAAATTGATGTTGGTTTAAAATTTACCACAATTGGTTCAGCTATAATGGCAGGAACAATTTCCCTCGCCTCCATATTATTCCTCAACCCCCTAAGCTTCAACGAACTAATTTTAATTCCATTTAGATTATGGTCATTGCTTCTAACAGCACTGGGATTAAGAAAAAAAGTAAAACCTTGGGGAACAGTTT
>Ga0247842_10002322_pt1 | contig 28572 bp, 24 predicted proteins | sample LaCruzMarch2015__3_FD_192411 | JGI IMG/M metagenome (GOLD analysis project Ga0247842, IMG submission 192411) | Freshwater microbial communities from meromictic Lake La Cruz, Castile-La Mancha, Spain - LaCruzMarch2015_19m | ecosystem: Environmental > Aquatic > Freshwater > Lake | place: Spain...
AGTGACAGTTATAACATTCATTCGGTATATATTCCGAACTCGGCTTGAATTCCGGAAGTTTCTTCGCCGAACCTATAAGCGTTAACGCCTGATTCATCAGCCCGTAACTTCCTATAAGAAGTTTGTCGGCGAACTGTACATTATGAACACTTTTGCCTATTTCAACTATTTTAATGTTATGCTCTGCTTCGTTAAGTTTCCGGAGCGCTTCGTTTTTCTTGTCGCTTTTTGTTCCGTTTACGATTGTCTTTGCGGTGTTATAAATTGATTTAATCGTTCCGAGTCTCTTAACCGATGAAGTTTCCCATTGCTTTACAAGATTTCCGTATCCTTCACCGTGGCATTTATCGCAGGATTTTTTTTCTGCTTTATCGGTAGTGATATTCCTCCTGTCAAGTTCGTGAAATGTGTGGCATCCTTTGCAGTTAATTCCGCTCAGGTACATCGAGCTCGGCATTTTTTCCACGTTAAACCCGTTCTCGCCTGAGTATAAATTAACCTGCGAAGAGTGGGCATTCGTATGACAACTGACGCAATCAGGCGGTGCGTTCGGATCAATTTTTTCGATTTTGTGTTTTATGGGCGAGTGGCACATCAAACAAGATACCGAATGTTTCACTATATGCGTGCTGTGTATAAATTCTGTATCGTCGTACTTGTCAATTCTCTCATTTTCAAAATGGCACTGGTAACATCTTTCTTTTCCCACATCGCCGTTTCCGGATATAACTTTATTGTGACAACTATTACACTGAATATCATTTTTAACAACAATATTGTGATTGTACCTCAGGCTTGCTAATTGCTCCTCCGTCTTGTGTTTCCAATCGTGGCATTTTGTGCATTCTGTAAGTTTATCATATTTATGTTCAGGGTCATCAGACTTTTTAAAGTGACAGTTAAAACATGTTGTGGTTGTAACCTGTATGTGAGAACCCTGCACAATCTGAGAGTGACAGCTCGTACACTTCAGTGTTTTCCCCCTTTTTTGCCCGGTAAGATGATTCTTATGACTGAAAGAAATCCCACCGAAATCATAAGTCGTATCGTTAGAAGCTTGCCTGTCATGACATCCGGATTTCGAACATGTATTATCCGGAATGTCTGCCCATGGTTTTCTCTTTTTGTAAGACCTTGAAACATAACTTACTATCTGTACCAAACCATTCATTTTTCCTTTTATTTTACCTGAAAGTCCCGGCTCGAAATGACATTCCACGCAATTAACTTTATTATGTGATGATGTTTTCCAGCTTTGGTAAAAAGGTTCCATATAATGACAGGTAGGACAAAAACCCGGTCTTGAAGTATATTCCGCAGAAGCCGCAAGGAAGACTATAGCTACAAAAAACCAGATACCAAAAAAAAGCAGAAATCTTCTGAATCCTCTGACTTTTTTAAAAAACCTTCTTTTCTTTCTCTTGATAATAATTGTATCGTCTTCTGTATTAACTGAACCGGCTTTATTTTCTGTGCTTTCGCCGAACTTTTTTGTTTCCATACCTTTGTGATTTATTGTACTAAATTGTTATCTCTTAGCTCTCATAGTTTTCCGTTGATTCATCATCCTCAGGCAGAACTTTCTTAAGCTCTGCTGTGCCGGAATCCTCTGTCTCGCGTGATTTCTCAATCTCTTCCAGCTCAAGCGGGTGCTCGTGTTCCATTTCCTCCCGAGTCAGCGTACCGGTTATCCAGGCTTTATTCATCGGGTAAACATCGGGATTGAAAATAATAAAATAGAAATGCCAGACTAGAATTGCAAGACTCGCAAGTATGGCTTCGTAATAATGTATCGCAGTTGATATTTCCATACCGGAATTCGAAATTACCGGGAGAAATATGTCAACAAACCAAAGTAAACTGCCCGTTATTCCCATTACAACCGTACCCCATACTACAGCCCAGTATTCAGCTTTTTCTATATAACTGAACCGTCCGAAGAGCGGGCGCTCAGGTGTCCTTCCGATTAAATACAAAAAACTGTTTTTTAAGTCTGTTATATCCGATAACCCGAACCATAAATCTCTGACTAATTTTCTGCCCCTCGGTGTGAAAGAAATATAAAACAGGTGATAAACAGATACCGCCACCATTACCACCGCCGCAATCCTGTGAAGTATCCCTCTGAATTCAAACGCACCTTCACCGAGCAGACTGCGCGACCACTGCACCCATAAAGCCTCGGGGAATTTCAAAGCGAACCCCGTAATTACAAGTGTTATAAAAGAAGTCAGAAGACATAAATGCTGAATCCTTTCATTCAGCGTCATTCTTATAAACTTTTCTTCCTGCGTGTTTTGAGACATATTGTGCTTGATACCTTTTCTTGTTTAATGATTTTTTTTCGCATTTTTTTCCTGAACTTTTTTTCTGAGATCCAGTATATTATGCAGAATCATTCCTCCGATTGTCATTATTATCATAATCATATAAAACCTTGTTGTCCAGAAAACCCAGGGTGATTCGTTCTTGAAATCTGTTACGTGTATTGCCGTATTCAGAAATGCATCGTTTGCGCCCGGATGGCATTTACCGCAGGTCTGCGGAAGATTCTTCTTGTTGATTGAGGAAGTCGAATCTTTTGAATTCCTTACATTATGGTAACCGTGACAGCTTTCACAGTTAGCCGCCGTTTTCGAGCCGCCCCTTACCGCCAAACCATGAAAACTGTCATTATATGAATTTATTCTACCGGTCGGAAGATTATATTTCCGTACTAATTCTACTGAATTATGACAGCCTGAACAGAGCTGTACAAGCCCCTTTGAGCTTGAAAGCTGACTGCCGGTTTCGTTATTTTTCATAATCTGATGATTGCCGTGGCAGTTCGTGCAGTTCGGTGAATCATAATTATTTTTTTCTCTTATTGCTGTTTCATGAACACTTCCGACGTATTCGCTGAGCTGTTTTATGTGGCAGTTGGATTGCCCGCATGTCTGCTGAATATTCTGCTTTGAAATTTTCGAAGCAGGGTCATCGTATTTTTTCATTTCGTGGCTTCCGTGGCAGTCCGAACAGGTCGCCGCATTGGTCTTGCCTTCTTTCAGGGCACGGTAGTGATAACTATCTTTGTAATTGCTTATCAGCACTTCCTCTCCCTTGTAATTCTTATGAGGCAGTTTCTGATCCTGATGACATTTCAGACACATTTCAACCTGATTTATCTTTGAGAATTCATCGGATGAAAGTGTCGCTTTTATGTCGTGTTCGCCGTGACAGTCCATGCACATCGGCGCCTTCGGATTGTTTTTCAGCATTTCCGTTCCGTGTGCCGAATGTTTGTATTTATCCATCACGCCCGGATGACATTTATTGCAGGCTTCCGTTATTCTTTTTCTCTTGTCTCTCAGAACTTCTCCGCCCTCTATCGTATGGTTTCCGTGACAGTCCGAACATCCCGCCGCAGGATTACCGTCTTTCATAATCGAACTGTGTATGCTGGTTTTATACTGCGATACAAACTTCGCCGAGCCGCGCTCTTCTCCGGGAAAGAGTTTTTCATCAAGATGACATTTCAGGCAGGACTGTGATTCAATTGAAAACTTACTGCCGATTATGTTATGAGAACCATGGCAGTCAACACAGTTAGGCGCCTTTGCGTTGCCTTCTTTAGTACTGTCTGGTGTATGCTGTTATTGAATTCTTTCTGGTGATTCCCGTGGCATCTGCCGCAAATTTGTGTTGCGTCGTTTTTATTTATTTTTTTGACTTCGTGTCCGCCCTTATGACAGCCTTCGCAGCCGACGTTCTTTTTTGAATGAGCGCTTTTTAAGTATGACTGAACATTTTTATTCTTGTGACAACCGAGACAGTTTTCAGAATTTATTTTTGTCTGGTCTTTCGCAGAACTTTTTTTTACCGGCTTCGTATCATGCGGATTGTGACAAGCACTGCACTTCTGGTTCTTGTGTACATTGTCGGCAGATGATTTTACGTTGTCGTGACAGGAAAGACAATTAATTTCTTTTTTGGAGGGGTTGTGGGGCATTGCTTCAGGATTGTATCCTTCGTGACAGTCTTTACAGTCAAAGCTTCCGTGAATTGATTTACCATAAACTTTTCCGTTAATGTAAAGTGAAATCTTTTTTCCGTTTTTTTCCATCGTCAGATCTTTATCATCATGACAGACAAGACAATCGTCTGAGCCTTTTGCCTTTATCAACCCTGAATTCATGAGAACCAGAAATAATATAGCTGTAAAAGCCGCGATGAGAATAAACGCCGCAATCCTTTTATTATATCGCAGAATCTTAAAAAGTATTGTCTTAGGTATCAGTATCAGTTTCACTCTTCTTCTTATTATTATATAATTCCAATAAAACTTCTTCTAATTCGCTTAATCTGAATGGCTCGGATATATGTTTTACGTTTTTATATGGTAATATTTCTGGTTCATTCAAAGACGGCAAACAAATAATGTCTGTTTTGTTGAATTTTTCTACAATTATTTGTTTTACAGCACTGTCTATATCCTTATCAAGTATTATACAGTCTAATTTCCCAACTAAACTATCGAGACTATCTAAAAAAGTTCTTTGACTGCAGAACTTTTTCGGATCGCTTATTATATCTTCATTAATTCGAATGCAATCATGCTTAAAATTGTATTTTTCAAGCATTTTTCTTATCAACTGGCATATATTCGGAGTCAGACTGAATATTTGCACCCTAAAAAATTCTTCGAATTCCTTCACAATTGTTTATAGTTTGAAGTTTTTTCTTACCACAAAAAAGGTACTGTTCAGTACTTTTTCTAAGTTTTCTAAACTTTAATTTTTAATCTTATATAGTGCCACCCGCTTGCGGGTCATCCATTGATTGTGACTGCAATAACCATACCAAAGAAATGAGGTGTGATATTGCAAAAAATGACGTTTTTAAGACCTTTTATTCTGCCTGTGGGGATTTATTACACAAACTATTGTAAATTATACTCACTAATTTTATTGTAAAGCGTTTTTCTGTCTATACCTAATATTTCCGAGGCTTTACTCTTGTTACCATTAACTCCGTCGAGTATTTTTTTTATGTAAATTTTCTCAAGATTCTTTAAACTAATATTGTCAGCTCTGTTCAGACAATCATTGAGAATATTCTGATCCTGACGAAAGCTTTTGGGGAATGCAAAGTGGTTGATTTCGATTAAATCATTCGTTGTTGTTATAGCCGCTTGCTCAAGTATATTCTCAAGTTCTCTGACGTTTCCCTTGTAATTATGCTGCATCAGTAAATTCAGGGCTTCGGGTGTTATTCTAAGTTTCTTCCTGAATTTCTGTGAAAGTATATTTAAATAATAATTTGTAAGCGCGGGAATATCGCTTGCCCTTTCATTCAGGCTGGGAAGCATTATTGAAACTGTAGAGATTCTGTAATATAAATCCTCCCTGAAAGCTTTAGCCGAAATAAATTCACTGAGATTCTGGTTCGTTGCCGAGATAAGGCGCACGTCAATTTTTTTAATTTTATCACTGCCAATCGGTTTAATTTCCCACGTTTCCAGAACCCTTAATAATTTCGCCTGAAGCTGATAGGGCATCTCGGCAATTTCATCAAGAAATAGAGTGCCGTTATCTGCCTGTTCAAAAACACCCTTTTGATTTTCTGTAGCTCCCGTAAAGGCACCCTTTACATGTCCGAATAACTCGCTTTCAAGAAGGTTTTCAGGTATCGCACTGCAATTTATAGCAATAAAAGATTCATTCTTTCTTTCTCCTGATAGGTGTATCGCCCGCGCAACAAGTTCCTTACCCGTCCCGCTCTGCCCGTTTATAAGAATGTTTACATTAACTTTGGATGTCCTGTCAATAAAATCATACACCTCCGACATTCTTTTGCTCGTTCCTATGATGTTGCTGTATGGTTGTTTGCTATGAACAAGCGTTTTAAGGCTGCGTATCTCATTCGTCATCATAATTTTATCCGCCGCCTTATCAACTTTCATTAAAAACTCCTCAAGGTTAAAAGGCTTGTTTACATAGTCAAATGCACCCAGTTTCATAGATTCAACGGCGGAATTAACCGAGCCGTAACCTGTAATCATAATAAATAAAGTGTTTTTTGGTTTGACCTTTAAAAGTTCAAGACCGGATATTCCCGGCATTTGAAGATCGGATATAATAATATCGAAATAATTTTCAAGTATGAGTTCCTTTGCCCTGAGACTGTCATTTTCTTCGACAATGTCAAACCCCTTCTTTATCAGCGCTTTTCTTAAAAATTGCGTTGAATTCGGCTCATCATCTATTAAAAGTATTTTTATATTCTTTTTCACACAAATTGTTAATTCTTTGAAAGTACAAACAATAGTGGAAATATTCCACGCATTTTTTCGGGAAATGCGAATTTTAGTTGTTTTAAGAGGGATTCTATTGCTCTTCGTCGCTGTTTTTCATTCTATAGCCTACACCCGATTCCGTAGTAAACATTTTTGGCTTGGAAGGGTTGTCTTCGAGTTTTTTTCTTAACTGGCCTATGTAAACCCGCACGTATTGTGTGTCATCGGAGTATAGCTTGCCCCAGATTTCTTTAAGTAGATAATTATAAGTAAGTACTTTTCCCGAATTCCGTATGAATAACGCAAGGAGAGAGAACTCTGTTGAGGTTAGTTTGACTACAGTTCCTTTCTTTTTAACTACTCTCGCGGAAAAATCCACAGTAACATTTCCGCTAATAAAGAAAGGAGTATTCAGTTCAGACCGGGAGTGACGGAGGCATGCTCTTATTCTCGCAAGAAGTTCTCCCGAGTTAAATGGTTTTGTAATGTAGTCATCTGCCCCTGAATCTAAAGCCGTGATAATATCTTTTTCGGAATTTCTGACAGACAGAATTATTACTGATACATCCGAAAAACCACGAATTTTTTTAAGTAAACTCAGTCCGTCTTCATCAGGCAAACCCAAATCAAGCAGTAGTAATGACGGCCTGCAATTTATTATTTCCTGTAATCCGGCTTTTGCGTTTTCAGCCTCAAACACTTTATAACCTGAATTCTCAAGACTGATTTTAAGCAGTCTTCTTATCTGCACTTCATCATCAATGACTAAAATATTTTCTGATATACTCATTATGATTTTTAATTTAATTTCCGCGGTATTTTTATTACAAACTTCAGACCACCTGTAATTTTATTTGATGCAGTTATTGTTCCTTTGTGCACTTCCACGAATCCTTTCGCAATGGATAATCCAAGCCCGGTCCCCCCCGTAATTTTGTTGTCTATTCTGTAAAACTTATCGAAAATATGTTCCAGAGTATGCTCGGGAATTCCTTTTCCGTTATCAGATATAATCAAATAAAAATTATTATCATCGAAAGTCGCCTGCAATTCAATTTTAGTACCAGGAGAAGTATATAACAGAGCATTTTGTAAAATATTATTTAACGCCTGTTCTGCCAAAACAAAGTCAACTTTTATTAACGGGAAATTATCCGGGATATCTACTATAATTTCATGGGACTTTAATTCCTTATCAAAATTATTTAATGCGCTGTTAAATAAATCGTTTACTTCGCATTGTTTGATGTTTGGTATTAATTTCCCGCTCTCAAGTCTTGCCATGTCCAGAAGGTTTTCAACAAGCCTGTTTAGCCTGATGGAAGCAGTATTGATATCTTCTAATAATTGATTCTGAGTAATTATGTTTTTTGAAGTCTCTGAATGAAGAAGAAAACTTGATGCCCCCATAATTGTTGCAATTGGTGTCTTGAGTTCGTGTGAAATACTGTCAAATAAAGTTTTATATAATTTTTCGGATTCTTCCAGTATTAGTGCTTTATTAGCTGTCCTATTTAATAATTCGCGCTCCGTAGCAGAACCAATTTGTCTGATGAAATTGTCAATCAAAGACTCCTGCTCTCTGAATAAAACTTCTTTTTCCATTTTTAAACCAATGACTCCGTAAGATCCTCGCGGACCGGTCAGTGGATAATAAATATATTCTGCAAAAGGAAGTGAATCCGTATAATGCCCGGCTCTTTTATTGTTGCCGTAAACCCACTGAGAAACGCTTAATTCTTTTTCGGAAATATCTTTTAATTCTGAGTTGTGAACTTCTTTTAATATGTTTTTATTTTCATCATATAGTAGAAAAATTACTTCAGCTTTGAATACTATTTTCAGGTTTTTTACTGATTCATTAATTGCTTCGTCAAGATTTTTTGCTTTCGAGAGATCCCCGGCAAGATTATATAATGCAACTGCTCTTTCTTCTCTTTGTGAAACTGCGCGTTCGCGCTGCCTGATTTTAGTGGTCAATAATCCCGTTACAAATGCAATTATAAAGAACATAATAAACATTAAAACATCTTCACTTCTGCTTATTGAAAAAGTGAATCTTGGCGGTACAAAAAAGTAATTCCATATTACCGGGCTGAGAATTGCGGATAATAGAACAGGACCCGGTCCGAAAATGAGCGGCAGTAAGGTAACAATAAATAACAGTATTAATGCAACGGTTTGATATCCAAGTACGGAACTAAAAGGGTAACAGATTGCCGCAGCAACGCAGACAATTAAAGCTGACAATATATATCTTTGTATGTCCGATTGTAATTTGGGAAATTTTAATGAACGCTTTTCTCGTGCGTCGTACTCATCGCCGGATACGACATATACATCTATCTTACCGCATTCATTTAAAATTCTGTTTACAATATCCGTTTTGAAAACTCTTGATAATAGATTTTTGTTTTGCGGCTTGCCGATAACAATGTGCGTAGCATTCTGTCTTTTTGCGACACGAATAATTCCTTTAACGATATCGGTGTCGGAAGTCGAAATTATTTCAGCGCCGAGTTCTTTGGCAAGTTCAAGGTTTTTTAACAAGGAGAGTCTTTGTTTATCGTCAAGCCGGTGCTGTGTTTCGACGTTTACAGCAACCCAGCTAGCTTCCATGGTATAGGCAATTCTTCTTGCCCATCGTACAAGTTCGGCGGAATTAGGACTTGGTCCGATTCCTATCAATATTCGCTGAGAGGATTTCCACGGACCCGGAATGCGGTTTTCCTGCATGTAGTCTCTGACTTGCTTATCCACTCTATCGGCAGTAAGCCTTAATGACAATTCGCGAAGCGCGCTGAGATTTCCTTTTCTGAAAAAGTTCTCTACGGCATCTTTTGTTTTATCGGCAGTATAAACTTTACCGTCAGCAAGTCTTTGCAGTAATTCGGCAGGTGATATATCCAGCAGTTCTATTTCATCCGCAGTATCGAGCATAGAGTCGGGAACGGTTTCTTTTATCAACACTCCCGTAATCTGGCTTACTGTATCGGCTAAGCTCGCAATGTGCTGAACATTAATAGCTGTATAAACATCTATTCCTTTATCAAGAATCTCAAGTACATCAAGGTACCTTTTATTATGCCGGCTTCCGGGTGCGTTAGTATGCGCGAGTTCGTCCACCACAACGAGTTTTGGCTTTTTTTCGAGAATTGTGTCGGTATCCATTTCTTCGAGTTCAAAGCCTTTGTAGTGAATTTTTTTTCTGGGAAGCTGAGGCAGTGAGAAAAGAAGAAATTCGGTTTCGGCTCTGTTATGTGTTTCGACGAATCCTATTAATACATCTATGTCACGGCCGGAGGCTTTACTTGCATCCTGCAGCATAGCGAATGTTTTCCCGACGCCGGCGCACATTCCAAGGTAAATTTTAAGTTTACCTTTTTTTTCTTTTTGCTCTCCTTTTTTTATCCGAGCAAGAAGTTCATCCGGGTTTGGTCTTGCCGTTTCATCCATGTTATAATTTATCTAACTCTATGTTTAAATTAAGTACATTTATTTTCGGTTCTCCCAAAAATCCGAATTGCGGTCCTTCTGTTAATCTGCTTATTAACTCAAGAAGCAGTTTGTTTTTGTTTATGTCAAAACCTCTCTCTTTTGAAATTCTGCCGGACTGAAGCATCGCGCTCATCGGACTTATATGCGGGTCTATTCCGCTTCCCGAGGCAAAGACCGCATCAGGCGGAACTTCTGTATTTTCAGGAACTTCGTTAAGGACAATATAAGCCTGTCTTAATGAATCAACTTTAGATTTAAGGCTTTGACTCGTCGGTGCTAAATTACTTGCACCTGAGGGCATAGGCTGATAATCAACTGTCGAAGGTCTCGATTGAAAATACTTTTTTGATTCAAATTTCTGTCCGAATAGTTCGGAACCGAATATTTTGTCATTAACTTTAACAAAACTGCCTTCCGACTTCTGAGGGAATACTGTTTTGGCAATAAGATAAATAAACACCGGATATACTATCCCGGTTAATAGTGTCATAAATAAAAGCAGTTTTAACGCCGTGATTGTTGTCTTCATAAATTTTATACTAATTTAATTGCCGTGATTAATAAATCAATTAATTTAATTCCGATAAAAGGTATTATAATCCCGCCGATTCCATAAATCAGAATATTTCTTTTCAGGACTATCGCGGCGCCGAGCGGGCGGTATTTCACGCCTTTCAATGCAAGGGGTATAAGCAAAATGATTATAAGTGCATTAAAAATAACTGCGCTCAAAATCGCGCTTTGCGGACTTGCAAGCCTCATTATATTTAAAGCCTCCAGCGGACCCGTACTTCCGCCGAACGCATAGAGTATTGAAAACAGTGCGGGTAATATTGCGAAATATTTAGCAACATCGTTTGCGATGCTGAATGTTGTAAGAGAACCGCGCGTCATAAGAAGTTGTTTTCCAACCTCGACGACTTCAATTAATTTTGTCGGATTGCTGTCAAGGTCAACCATATTACCTGCTTCACGTGCGGCTTGTGTACCTGTATTCATGGCTATCCCAACATCTGCCTGTGCAAGCGCCGGGGCATCGTTTGTTCCGTCACCTATCATACCCACAAGGTGTCCGCCGGCCTGCTCCGAACGGATTCTGATGAGTTTATCCTCGGGTTTCGCTTCGGCAATAAAATCATCTACTCCGGCTTCCGCGGCTATAGAGGCGGCTGTAAGCGGATTATCTCCCGTAATCATAATGGTTTTTATTCCCATTTTCCTGAGCTGGGCAAACCGTTCCTTGATTCCACCCTTTACAATATCTTTCAGACGAATTACACCGAGTACGGTATTATTTTCCGAGACTATAAGCGGCGTTCCGCCTTCACCTGCGATTTGTCTAACAATCGTATTAACTTCCTCAGGGTAAAAACCTCCCTGCAATTCGATGTATTTTTCAATTGAATCTGCGGCGCCTTTTCTGATTTGTCTTGGAACGTTGTTGTTATCCTTAATATCAATGCCGCTCATTCTTGTTTCAGCAGTGAAAGGAACAAATTTAACGTGTTCCGGCAATATTTCTTTCGAATGGATATTATATTTTTCTTTTGCAAGTTTTATGATTGACCTGCCTTCAGGGGTTTCATCAGATAATGAAGAAAGCATTGAAGCCTCTGCCAGTACTTCGGGCTTTACGTTGGATACGGGAGTAAATTCTGTTGCCATTCTGTTTCCGAGCGTAATTGTGCCTGTTTTGTCGAGTAATAAAACATCAAGATCTCCCGCGGCTTCAATAGCACGACCGCTTGTAGCAATTACGTTTCTCTTTATTAATCTGTCCATACCGCTGATTCCGATAGCGCTAAGCAAGCCGCCTATAGTAGTTGGAATTAAACAGACCAGAAGCGATATCAAAACAGGCATAGAGATATTATTGTTAATATCCATCCCGGATGCAGCCAAACCGTACCGGAAATAAGTCGGCAAAGTTGCAACCGCAAGAAGAAAAACAATTGTTAACCCTGCGAGTAAAATAGTAAGCGCTATTTCGTTAGGAGTCTTTTGCCGTTTCGCGCCCTCAACCAAGGATATTAGTTTATCCATAAAAGAACTCCCGGGTTCAGATGTAATTTTAATAACAATTCTGTCACTTAAGACTTTTGTCCCGCCCGTAACAGCGCATCTATCCCCGCCGCTTTCCCTGATAACAGGAGCTGATTCACCGGTTATTGCGGATTCATCAACACTTGCTACACCGTCTATAACATCGCCGTCAGTTGGTATAATATCGCCGGATTCGCAAACGACGATATCACCTTTTCTTAAATCATCTGCGGGTACAATTATTTCTTTGTTATTTACGAGTTTTCTTGCACTCGTTTGCTTTCTCGCTTTTTTCAGACTTTCAGCCTGCGCTTTTCCGCGTCCTTCGGCAACTGCTTCGGCAAAGTTTGCAAACAGCACTGTAAACCAAAGCCAAAGAGCTATCTGGAAATTAAATGTAGAGAAAGAACCCGATAATATCTGTCCGATTAATATAACCGTCGTAATGAAAGCGCCGATTTCAACAATAAACATAACGGGATTTTTCATTAAAACAAGCGGATTTAGTTTCTTAAAAGAATCCCGCAGGGCACCCTTGACTATTTCCGGTTCAAAAAGTTTTGTATTCTTATTATTTTTGTTCATAATTAAAATGCTATTCCGTTTTTCATTAATAAATGTTCTACTATAGGTCCGAGGATTAGCGCCGGAAAGAAAGTTAAGGCGCCGATAATTAAGATCACACCAATTAATAAAACCGCAAAAACATAATTATCGGTCGTAAAAGTACCGGCACTGACCGGAGTTTTATTTTTCTTAACAAGATTCCCGGCAATTACCATAACCGGAATAATTGCGCCGAACCGTGAAACCAGCATAGCAAGTCCACCGGTCAGGTTATAAAAAACAGTATTCGCGTTCAAACCTGCAAAGGCACTTCCGTTATTTGCCGCGGTTGATACAAATGCATAGAGTATCTCGGAAAAACCATGAGGACCTGAATTTGCAAGGCTCGATAAACCGGGTTGCATGACGGATGCAATTGCCGTGAAAACAAGTATCATAGCACACGGAATCAGAACTGCGATAATTGACATTTTAATATCGAGAGCTTCGATTTTCTTTCCGAGATATTCCGGAGTTCTGCCGACCATTAATCCGGCAATGAATACTGTCAGGAAAACAAAAATAAGCATTCCGTACAAGCCTGAGCCAACTCCGCCGAAAATAATTTCCCCCAGCATCATATTAACCATAGCAACCATTCCGGCAAGAGGCGAAAGACTACTATGCATGGCATTCACTGAACCGTTAGATGCGCTCGTTGTTGCCGTTGACCAGATTATACTGTTTGTTATTCCAAATCTTAATTCCTTTCCCTCCATATTAGCGGCAGTATTCAGGACCGGATTATAAGTATATTCGGACAGCAATGAACCTGCAAGACCAGCTATAAACAGTACCATCATAACAGAAAATAAAATCCAGCCTTCCTTTTTCGAGCCGGCCATTAATCCGTAAGTATAAGTGAGTGCGGCGGCAATCAGAAGTAACGAAATCATTTCAAGGAAGTTTGAAAAAGGAGTCGGGTTTTCAAAAGGATGCGCGCTGTTAGCATTAAAAAATCCTCCGCCGTTGGTACCAAGTTGTTTAATTGCAATCTGCGAAGCCGCGGGACCGGAAGGAATTTTCTGTTCATTTCCTTCAATTGTTGTGATTTTTTCAAAAGGAGAAAAATTCTGGACAACACCCTGACCGACAAGCACGACCGAAAGCAGTATGGAAAGCGGAAGGAGAACATATAAAGTGGATTTTACTATATCCTGCCAAAAATTCCCGAGATTATCGCTCAGTTTGTTTGTAATACCGCGGATTAATGCTAGAAGTACGGCGATACCTGTTGCGGCGCTCAGAAAATTCTGTACTGTCAGACCGAGCATTTGAGCTGAATAACTCAGTACGGTTTCACCGGCATAAGACTGCCAGTTTGTATTTGTCATAAAACTAATAGCAGTATTTAAAGCAAGGTGAAACGGCACGTTCGGCAGAGATTCAGGGTTAAGCGGCAGATATTCCTGAACTAATTGCAGTGTAAGAACAGCCACAAATCCGAAAAAATTAAAAATTAATGCTGAGTATAAGTATTTTTTCCAGTTCATCTCTTCGCCTGAATCAATCCTAAGGAACCTGTAAATAAACTGCTCAAATTTTCCGAATACGGGCGTAAGAATGTTTTCTTTGTGAGTAAAAACATTAAACATAAACTTGCCGAGTACCGGTGTAAGAATTATCACTACTCCGATAAAAACTATTACCTGTAAATAATCTAAAGTTTTCATTTGGTTTCCTTAAAATTTTTCAGGTTTAAAAATCGCATAGCAAAGAAATATCATTAATAGAAATGATATCGCGAGCCCGATTAAATATTCAGATGTCATAAACGATTGTTTTATATAAATTTTTGTGCGGCATTATATACCAATTTATAGTATAGTACAAAAGACGGTATAAAAAGTATAAATATATTATAAAGACAAAACTGTTTCCATTTCACTGATTAATGTCGTCAAGTGCAATATCCAACTTTATAATATCAATACTTTTCTCGTTGTTAATACTGTTGTCCGGATTTTCTGAAAGGCTGTCAATAATATGGTATAACAATTTAATGTTTTCACCTGAATACGCCCGGACTTTTGAAATTTCAGGTACTTGCTGTAAAGCATCATTTTTACTTAAAAATCGGTTAGATAATGAAGTTCTGTTTTCATGAAAATACTTTTCACTCAAATATTTATATGAAAACCATCTTGAACCTCCGATTTTTCCATCACTATAATTAAAATTTAAATCTACTTTATGTGAAAAAATTATATCGGAAATTAAAATTACTGCGAAAATATTAATTACTACAGGCAGAATAATTAAAAGTAATTTTATTTTATTCGGCGAATTCATTAATTTATTTTTCATACAGAGTTTGTTTAATTTTATCTCTACTACAAAAATATATTATAAAATATAAGTTTGAGATAAATAGTTACCCCAAATGTATAAAAATATTATAAAAGGAATTGCGAAGAACAGGTTAATGCAGTATTATCAGCTCTTTAGTCCGTGCCTGAATTAATATAAACCATAATTTTGAATATCGTTAATTGGATGGCTGTTCTTTATTGGGTTTCGTAATAAGGGTTGCTGTACTCGTAACCCCTCCCGAAAGCTACAGAAAAATTGAGTGATAGTCTTAGAATGGAAAGAAATAATTACTAGTAATGGGTTATCTTTCCGGAAGAAATATTCTTAAGGTTGTGCCTTTTTCTTTTTTTGAAACGACTTCAATTTTTCCGCCGTGCTCTTTAACAACTCTTTCGGCAAACGCTAATCCGAGACCGGTTCCCTTTCCGTACCCTTTCGTGGAAAAGAACGGCTTGAATATATTCCCTATAACTTCTTCAGATATGCCGCTTCCATTGTCGGTTATCTCCGTTAATATGAAATTATCTTTTATTTGTGAGGTTATCTTTACAATGCCCTTAATATCAGGCGGAATTGCCTGTATAGCATTGTTAACTAGGTTAAAAAATACATCATTGAACAATTCCTTGTCAATTTTTGTTTCTTTGACTCCTTTGGAAAGATTTGTTTTTATATCAATCGTTTTGTTCCCGGCAAGATATTTCGATTTTCTGGCAACCTCATCCAGTATGTCATTGAGATTGCACGCTTCTCTCATCGGAGCAAGCGGTTTCGCGAAATTCAGTATCTGCCGGATAGATTTGGTTATTCGTACAGCTTCATCAACAATCGTTTTCAATTCTTCATATCCTTCATCTCCGTCTTTTTTATCCAACAGAAGGTAGTCTGCGTTACCCGATATTATATTCAGGGGATTCGAAAGGTTATGCGCTATGCTTGATACAACCTGCCCGATGAGCGCAAGGTTTTCTTTTTCTCTCAATTCTTTTTCGAGCTGTTTTTCTTTCGTTATATCCCTTACTATGCCCACATTGCCTATACTCGTACCTTTGTCATCATATATAACAAACCTGGATATACTGACGTTTTTTAAATCTCCGGATTTTGTAATCCTCTCAGTTTCATAATTCGCGAAATATCCTTTTGTCTTAATCTCGTTCAGCATGTACTGTTTTTCCCCGTTAATCAGCAGTTTTCTGGGAATCAGAATACCGAAATCCCTGCCCTGTATTTCCTCTTTCTTCCATCCGAACAGTGTTTCTGCTCCCTTATTCCAGAGAAACACTTTTGAATCGTTATCAAAACCAATTATGGCATCAATAGAATTAATGATTATATCCGAGAAGAATTTTTCGTGCGCCGATTTTCCGTCCTTCATCAGCTTAACCATTTCGTGAATATACCTGTTGAATGCACACGAAATAAAATCTAAATCTGTCTGCTCAAGACGTCCTTCAAATTTCTTGCGGAAAATATCAAAAAGTTCGGATTTGTGTTTCTCCGACTCGCTGTGTACCATGTGTTCCATTAACAGTAAGTAATCATTAATTTTTATCCAATATAATCTTAAATAAACAACTATTAAATGATATTTTTAGTTCGATGTCTGAAGATAAATTATTTTTAATTCGCAAATCTGCCTTTTTTCATCACTTTTTCCAGTTGATTAACTCCGTAGTGATATATCAGGTCATTGTATGAAGGAAAGTCGAATATCAGCAAATCTGCCTGTTTTCCCTGTTCTATGCTCCCTGAGATGTCCTGTATGAATAGTGCGTAAGCCCCGTTAATCGTTGCCGCATTAATTATTTCCTCCGACGACATCTTCATTTTTAAGGATGATAACGACATTATTATCTGCATATTCTCCGTCATACTGCTGCCGGGATTAAAGTCTGTAGCTATGGCAACTGGAATTTCATTCGCAATCAACTCCCGTGCGGGCGGATATGATATATCAAGAAAATATGACGCGCCCGGCAGTAATGTTGCAATAATGTTTTTTTTTCGCAGCTTTTTTATATCATTTGATTTCAGGACTTCGAGATGATCAACTGATATTGCCTTCACTTTTATCGCCGTGTCAATACCCCCTATAGAATAAAACTGGTCTGTGTGAAGTTTTGGTATCATTCCGAATCTTGCTCCCGTGCTTAATATCCTCTCTGAATCCTTCGCGCTGAAATATCCTTTCTCGCAAAAGACATCAATGAATTTTGCAAGACCGCCCTCCGCAACGGCAGGAATCATTTCACTGCAAATAATTTCTATGTATTCTTCTTTGCATATTCCTTTGGGTACCGAGTGCGCGCCTAAAAATGTCGGATATATGTCTATTCCGTATTTATTCTTTTTGTTAAGTTTATTAATCACTTCAAGCATCTTTAACTCCGTTTTCACATCGAGCCCGTAACCGGATTTCGCTTCAAGTGTTGTCGTACCGTAACTGATAAAATTTCCAAGCCTTTTTTCCGCCGCTCGGGTGAGTTCATCAACTGATGCTTTCCTTACTTTATTGACTGTAGAAGAAATACCGCCTCCCGCTTTAGCAATTTCTTCGTAAGAGCTTCCTTTAATCCTCATTTCATATTCATCAGACCTCGAACCCGCAAAAACAAGATGCGTATGCGAATCTATGAATCCGGGCATAACAGTCTTTCCTGCGGCATCAATTTCACTGAGGTTCTTTATTTTGTTTTTCAATAAATACAATTTAAGCGCTGATGTCCCGCCCGCAAATACAATCCTGTCATTCTCGGTAATAACGTTTCCGTTCTTAATTAAACCTATTTCAGACGCATTTTTCCCTTTTCGCGCTCCCTTATCTTTTCCTTGCTGGGCGCAAGTAACGAGATTTGATATGTTTTTTAATAAATAAGCCATGTGTTTTTACCTCCTGTTTAAAGTACTTTGTTTTTTCTCTGAATTAGTAAACCTCGAGTTAATCTGTGTCAAATAATTCTTGCTTCTTATTATAAAAAGCACTTTTAATCCTTGTTAATCTGAGGCAATTGTTCTTCGCTTTTAACTCTGATTTCTCCAACAGCACGAATAATGTCCTTCCGATATTCGAGTCGTAGAGGGCTCTTCAATACCGCATCTGGCGTCCGCTTCCTTACATCTCTCCGCGAACCTGCATCCAGGGGGATAATTGAGCGAAGACGGTACCGTTCCTTCAATCGAAGGCAGTCTCCCTTTTTCAGTTGTCAGCCGCGGAATAGATTCCAGCAGAGCTATTGTATATGGATGCTTGGGATTGTAAAATATTTCTTCCGCACTTCCGAATTCAACAACCTTTGAAGCATACATCACAACCACATTATCAGACATTTCTGCAATCACACCCAGGTCATGTGTTATTAAAATCAAACCCATACCCGACTCTGCCTGCAGTTTCTTCATCAAATCAAGTATCTGCGCCTGAACCGTAACGTCGAGTGCCGTTGTAGGTTCATCCGCGATAAGAATTTTAGGATTGCACGATAATGCGATGGCAATCATAACCCTTTGCCTTATACCGCCGGATAACTGGTGAGGATATTCATTAAACCTTTTTTCGGGATTTGATATACCAGCAGCTCTTAATATATTAACCGCTTTATCTTTCGCTTCCTTTCCGGAAATATTCAGATGCGCAGTTATGGCTTCGGTTATCTGATTTCCGCAGGTATAAGAAGGGTTTAACGACGTCATCGGCTCCTGAAATATCATGCTTATTTCATTTCCGCGTATTCGCCTCATTTCTTTCTCGTTAAGGCGTGTAATATCTTTCCTGTCGAAAAGAATTTCCCCGCTTTCAATTTTCGCCGTGTGCCCGGGCAGCAGCCTCATTATAGACAGCGCTGTAACGCTTTTCCCGCAACCTGATTCGCCGACTATTCCGAGCGTTTCGCCTTTCTCAAGGCTAAAGCTGACTCCGTCAACGGCTTTAGCAATACCGTCATCCGTATAGAAATATGTCCTGAGATCTTTTACTTCGAGAAGTTTATACATTACCAGCCGCCTTAAAGCATTTTTTTGACTTCGGCAATAAAATTCTTTTGTAAAATTTCTGCTTTTGCCTTCGTCTTCGCCTCTGTTATTATCCTGATTATCGGCTCTGTGTTTGACTTTCGAAGATGAATCCAGTAATCAGGGAAATCAAGTTTCAAACCGTCAATTATATTCACTTTGCATTCCGCATTTTTATACTTCGCTGAAAAGTTCTGCGTAATCAGAGAAAAAATCTTATCGGGCGGCGAGCTGACTTCAATTTTATTTTTTACTATATGGTATTCCGGAAGTGTTTTTTTGTATTCACTTACCGTTCCCCTGAAATCCGACAGTTCGTTGAGGACTATACAAATACCGGCTACAGCGTCCCTTCCGTAATGAACGGCAGGTACTATAATTCCGCCGCTACCTTCACCTCCGGCAATAGCCCCGTTTAACTTCATTTCATTAACAACGTTTATTTCACCGACAGCGCTCCTGAAAACTTTCGCGCCAAATTCCGCGGCGACGTCTTCAACAGCCCTTGTAGTTGACATATTTACGGCTACCTTTTTGTTAACTTTAGAGCTGTTCTTCAAAACATTCCTGATTACCGTAACAACCGTATATTCTTCAATATATGGCTTCCCGTTTTCCATAATAATCACAAGCCTGTCACTGTCAGGATCAACCGATATTCCGAGGTCTGCTTTATGTTTAATAACGGCTTTTGATAAGAGTGTCAGATTTTCCGGAATTGGCTCCGGTGTGTGAGGAAAAATTCCCGAACCGTCACAAAACAATTCAATAACCACACATCCGAGTTCCCTCAACAGTTCCGGCACTATCACAGAGCCGGCGGCATTTACAGCATCAACAACAACCTTGAATTTTCTCTTTCTGACCTTGCTAATATCCACAAGCGAGGGCTTTAAACAATATTTTATGTGCTTGCCGAGCCATGTCTTGTCTTCTTTTACGGAAGAATATTTTTCATGATTTAAAAATCCGAAATTCTTTTTTGCGTAATTATCTTTCAGTTCTTTTATCTGCTCACCAGTGAGAAAAGTGCCGTCAGAATTAAGGAACTTCAGCCCATTCCACTGCTGAGGATTATGAGAAGCGGTTACAACAATACCTCCTGCCGCTTTCGATTTCTCCGTTGCAATCTGCACCGTCGGAGTGGGAACAACGCCAATATCAGTTACTTCAAAACCTGATATCTGGAAAACAGAAATAACTACGGCTGAAATTTCTTCGCCTTTTTCCCTGCCGTCCCGTCCCACAAAAATCTTTCTTGATTTAGAATGTTTCCTGCAGTATTGCGCGAATGCCAGAGCGTATTCGGAGGCAACGGGAATCGTAAGTGACTCACCGTAAATTCCTCTAATCCCTGAAACGCTTACAATCGGTTCGGGTTTTATTTTTTTATTTTTCATTCTTCAAAGTTTTTTTCAAGTTCTTTTAACTGTTCAATCGTATTAACTCCCGTAATCTCTATACTGTTATCAACCGGTATAGCGCCTGTTTTTATTCCGTTATCACGGAAATAATCGAAAATATCCGTAAGGTAGTATTCTCCCTGAGAGTTATCGGTTTTGATCGTCTTCAAAGCCTCGAATAAAAGCTTACAGTCAACTATGTATATACCCGAGTTAATTTCCTTTATTTTTCTTACTTCGGCGGAGGAGTCTTTTTCTTCTATAATATCCGTGAATGTGCCGTCTTTATCCCGAATTATCCTCCCGTATCCGTACGGATTTTCAAATATTGCCGATATCAGACTGGCTTTGAAATTATTGCTGTTATGGTAATCCATAAATTTAGTTACCGTTTCGTATTTCAGCAGAGGAACATCACCTGATAATATCAGGACATTCCCTTCGAAATTTTTCAGATGCTCCTGCGTTTGCATAATCGCGTGTCCCGTTCCAAGCTGTTCATCCTGATAAGCAAATTTAATACGGTTATCGCGTCCTGAAAATAGTTCTTTGTATTCCATCGTCAAGAAATCAATAACGCTTTGCTTTTGATGCCCTACAATCGGAATAATAAAGTCAGAATGAATTCTGATTGCGAGATTTATTACATATTCAATCATCGGCTTGCCGTTCATTTCAAACATTACCTTAGATTTATCGGGGTTCTTCATCCGCTTGCCTTGACCTGCGGCTAAAATTATAGTTGCTAATTTCAATTTATAAGTGTTAAGTGTTAAGTGTTAAGTGTTAAGTGTTAAGTGTTAAGTGTTAAGTGTTAAGTGTTAATATTTAACCTTTAACAAGAGACGTTTTTTCAAACAAAATATTGTCGATGAGCCTTGTTTTACCGAAATACACAGCAAGAGATAACAGCACTTCACCTTCGTATTCTTTCAGATTCCGGATTTTTTTCAGCTCTGTGTTATCCGTAACTGCTATGTATTGAATTGAACTGTCGGGAGATTTTGCTTCGATTAAACTCTTTAAATTATTTATAATTTCTTTTGCGGTCTTAAAATCTCCTTCGGAAATTATTCTTTTGCCTTCGGTAAGCACTTCATATAGAACAGCGGCTTCTGTTTTTTGTGAATCGCTAAGGTATGAATTCCTCGAACTTTTTGCCAGCCCGTTTTCTTCGCGGATTGTATCGCAGATTCGCAGATCCACGTTAATATTGAGGTCAGTTAACATCTTTTTAATTATCACTACCTGCTGGGCATCTTTCTGTCCGAAATATGCCCTGTGCGGTTTGACTAAATTAAACAGTTTCAGGACAATCGTTGCTACACCTGTAAAATGTCCGGGTCTGTGTCTTCCTTCAAGCCTGTCCGATAAATCATTAACGGAGATATATGTTTTATAGTTTTTCGGATACATCTCGTCGGTTGAGGGAGCAAAAATGTAATCAACACCGCATTGCTTGCACACATAATAATCCTTCAAAAAATCTCGAGGGTATTTATCAAAATCATCATCAGGACCAAACTGCGCAGGGTTGACATATATGCTTGTAACAACAATATCACATTCGTCTTTTGCTGCGAGCATAAGGGCAACATGTCCTTCGTGAAGGTATCCCATTGTCGGTACAAATCCTATCGTCTTGCCTGTTCTTCGGCAATAATCGGCAATTTCCTGAATGGGTTTTATTTTCTTAATAACTTTCATTTTTAACACTTAACATTTAACACTTAACACTTAACGCTTAACGCTTAACACTTAACACTTAACACTTAACACTTAACGCTTAGTTAGCCAGCAGTTTCAGCAATTGTCCAAGTTTATCCTTCAGATTTTTTCTGTCAACAATCAGGTCAAGGAATCCGTGCTCTAATAAAAATTCCGATCTCTGGAATCCTTTCGGCAGGTCTTTTCCTGTTGCCTGTTTGATAACTCTTGGTCCCGCGAACCCTATAAGCGCATTCGGTTCTGCCATATTGATATCGCCGAGCATAGCATAAGACGCGCTTGCACCGCCTGTCGTCGGATTCGTAATAACCGATATATACGGAACTTTTTCTTCTGCGAGCTTTGCAAGCCTTGAAGATGTCTTTGCTAACTGCATAAGCGAAATTGCACCTTCCATCATTCTCGCTCCGCCGCTGGAAGAAACAATAATAAGGGGATGCCGGTTTTTCAAAGATCTGTCAATTGCCCTTGCAATTTTTTCGCCAAGAACACTTCCCATACTGCCTCCGATAAAACTAAAATCCATAACACATAAAACCGCCGGAAAAGAATTTATCTCACCAGTACCGCATCTTATTGCGTCACTAAGCCCGGTTTTCTTCATTGTTTCCTCTATACGTTTGTCATAAGGTCTTGTATCCGTGAATTTCAGCGGGTCAACAGATTTCATTTTTTTATCAAATTCCCTGAACGATCCCTCGTCAAACAGAAGTTTAAAATATTCTTCGCTCCCTATCCTGAAATGAAAACCGCATTTTATACAGGTATATGAATTTGCATCCCATTGCTTTTTATGCATCATCTCGCCGCAATCGTCGCACTTAATCCACATTCCGTCGGGAAGGTCCTGTTTTGGTTTATCCGTTGTTATATTATCTTTAGACCTTTTAAACCAAGCCATTTTAGTAAATTTAAATTTATAAAATAATACTGATTATTGGAAAATATCTTTCTCTTAACACTTAATTGTTTTTAAAGGAACAAACGTTTTCATGTAAAAAGGCTCCGATGTTCTGTAGTCATCAAACTCTTCTTTGACTACCCGTTCTTTAACTAATTCCAGAAAAGGTACCATTCCGGATTCACCCGACACATCAATCACGGTTAAATTCTCCGGAAACCGGAAATCAATCTTTTCGTTAATAACGCACTTTATATCATAAGAGATTAAGTCCTCGGTTTTAATCAATTTATAATCCGATACCCTTGTAATACCGCTTCCGTCTTTTTTATACCGTGAGGAATAAAACTCGCCGGTTCTCGAATTCGAAAAAATTAAAGCTGTAAACTCTTCTCCGCGCGAAGAATTTTTTTCTGTAAAGTTCTTAGCATGTTTACATTTCCCGCCAATTATATCCAACGTTACAATTTCTATCAGTCTGCTTTTCCCCGCGAAGCAAATCCCTTTCGCAACAGCTGAGCCGATTCTCAGTCCGGTAAACGAACCCGGACCGTTCGAAAGACCTACAATATCAATTTCATCGAATCCGAAACTGTATCTTCGAAATTCTTCCCTCATCACATATAAAAGGGAATCAGCATTTTTTTCGGTTTCGAGGACGTTTAATATAATAAATTTGCCGTTTTTGTAATAGGCAAATTCAATTTTTCGTGTAGTGCACTCTAAAAGTAAAATATTCAAAATTGCTCTTATTCGTTGAAAATATCTTTCGTTTAACACTTACTTCTAAAATATTTTCTTAAAATTTAATTATTCTTATATTTTCATCGTCTCCATGTTCAAATCTGACTTTATTAAACACTTTCCCGAGATATTTCTCTGCAAACTCGCACCATTCAATAATTACTATAGAATCTTTCCTTATATATTCATTAAATCCTATTGTATCCAGCTCCGCAGGATTTATAATTCTGTAAAGATCAAAATGATATATCGTGATTTGTCCGCCGACGTCCGGTACTTCGCCTGTATATTCATTAACAAGTATAAAGGTCGGACTGTTGACCCTGTCAATGACACGAAAATGCCGGCAGATTCCTTTAACGAAACGGGTCTTACCACTGCCTAACTCTCCTTCAAGACCCAGAACGTCTCCGGGTTTTAATCCCGTGGCAAATTTCTCTCCCGCAGTAATTGTTTCTTCTTCGTTTTCCGACCTCAGTATCATCCTTTACTGTCGAGTGTTATCACCGGAAGTATCATTTCCTCCATTGATATACCGCCGTGCTGGAATGTATCATTATACTGATTCAGATAGCGATGATAATCTGTCGGATAAACAAAATAGAAATCTTCTTTGGCTATTATATAATTCACAATTCCGTTTCTGAGCGGAAGTTTATAGTCTGTTGGGTTCTTGATAAAAATCGCATTCCGCGCATCGGCTTTGATATTCCTCCCGTATTTATAACGCAGATTTGTTGATGATTCCCTGTCCCCCATAGCTTTCACGCCGTGCAGACACCGTATGCTTCCGTGGTCTGTTGTAATAATTATCTTTATATTCGGTTTTCCCGCTAACTGCCTCAGCATTCCGAAAAATGACGAATGCTCAAACCATGATTCTGTAAGCGACCTGTATGCCGATTCATCCGGAGCAATTTCCCTGAGTATTGCGTTATCGCTCCGCGAATGCGCAATCATGTCAACAAAGTTGATCACAACAGCATTTAAATGATTGTTGGTGAAAGAAAGAATTTTGTTTTCAATCCCACGGCTGAAATCCGAATCCATAATCTTGGTATATTTCACCTCGTTGCGCAGGTTGATGCGCCGCCTGTCAAGAAGTTTCTGCAGAAATTCTCTTTCAAAATTATTCTTCGAGTTTTCGTCATCATCATTCGATTTCCAGAGGTTAGGATAGTGTTTCTCGATATCCGACGGGAATAACCCTGCGAATATGGCGTTCCTGCAGTAAGGCGTTGCAGTCGGCAGAAGTGAATAATAATATGATTTTGATATACGGAAATATTCATTCAGATATTTCTCCATCATAAGCCACTGGTCAAGCCTCATGCAGTCCACTACAAAGAAAAAAACCGATTCGTTTTTATCAATTTCCGGAATTACAAACTTGTCAACTATATGGTTCGAAAGTACGGGATTCTCCTGAATTGACTGCGTGTTCAGCCATTGTCTGTAATTTTTTTCCACAAACTTCGAGAATTCAACGTTGCATTCCCTTCGCTGGTCATGAACCATTTGTTTAAGCCCCAGTTCAGGATGCTCGTCAAGTTCGACCTCCCAGTTAGTCATTTTGATATGTATGTTAATCCAGTCTTCCCACGAAAGTTCTTCCATAAGCGACATGGATATCTGATTGAACTCCGTTATATAATCCCTTGAAACCTGGTCTCCTTTTAGTCTTTTTGAGTCGAGAATTTTCTTACAGACAAGCAGAACCTGTCTGGGATTTACCGGTTTAAGCAGATAATCTGATATTTTTTTCCCTATCGCGTCTTCCATCAGACTTTCTGTTTCGTTCTTCGTAACCATAACCACGGGCAGCGAAGGTTTGATCTCCTTTACTTCAATCAGCGTTTCAAGCCCTCCCTTGCCCGGCATCATTTCATCCATGAATACAAGGTCAATATCGTTATCTTTTATTATCTGCACGGCATCATCGCCGTTCGTTGCTTCAAACATTGTGTATCCCTTTTGCTCGAGAAACATGATATTCGATTTTAACAGGTCTATTTCATCATCAACCCAGAGAATCTTTGCTTTGTTTTCCATACTGTATCTCCAATTTTAATTTAAAAAATTGGTAAAGTTTCACATTTAGTTTAGCTTTTTTTTCTTGTGTTTGAAAAAATCTTAATTGAAAATATCTTTCGTCTAACACTTAACTCTTAACACTTAACTCTTAACTCTTAACACTTAACTCTTAACACTTAACACTTATTAACTCAGCCACATTTTCAACGTGATACGTCTGCGGAAACATATCAACGGGCTGTATCCTGCCTAAACGATAATTCCCTTTCGAACATATTATCTGCAGGTCTCTTGCCTGTGTTCCGGGATTACAGCTTACATATACAATCTTTTCGTGCCTGGTATTGCTTAATATTTCGCATATATCGGGATGCAGTCCTGATCTCGGCGGATCAACTATCACTTTATTGAACCCGCTTGATTCGTCTGCCCCTTCCTTATCTCTTACAAGATAGTCTTTTATATCTGACAATTCAAATTCAGTATTTTTTACACCATTCTGCTCTGCGTTCTCTTCCGCGCTCATAATTGCTTCCTTTATCAGTTCAACACCTTTTACCCTTTCAACATTCCCCGAAATAAAAATGGATATCGAACCCGCTCCGCAGTACAAATCCAGCACTCTGTCAGCCGGTTTCAGTTCTGCGAATTCAGCCGCTATTTTGTACAGCCGTTCCGCCTGCTTTGTATTCGTCTGGAAAAATGAGTTCGGGGAAATCTTGAATTTATATTCCCTGCCGCCGGAATTCAGATATTCGTATATATAACCGTGTCCTTTAAGTATAACCATTTCTTCTGCAAACGCAACCTGCGCTTTTTTCTGAGTGAATGAATTTACAAGTGTCGTTATCTGAGGAAATAATTCCAGAATCTTTTCTCTGTATTCCGATATCAGTATTTCATCGTAATTGTATGTAATCAGGTTCACCATCACATCGCCCGCAGTATCTTTTACAGCAGTATTTTTTTGTGTGCCCGTCCGGATTAACAGGAATCTCAGATATCCGTCGTGTGTCCTTGTCGAATAAATGCCCGCGCCTTTTTGCTTGAAAAACTCGCGGGAGAAGTTTACGATATTATACGATAATTCCGACTGAAGATGACATTCCGTTATGTCGATTATTTTCGAATGGAATTTCGGAACATGCAAGCCGAGTGCAAACCTTTCCCTTTCTTTCCCGATATCTTCTTTCGCCACCCATTTATCGTCTGAAAAAGAAAATTCCATCTTATTCCTGTAATAAAAAATATTCCCGCATCCGATTGCGGCAGGAACCGTCAGATTTTCAAATCCGCCGATTCGTTCAAAAGCATTTTTTACGGCTGACGTTTTATATTCGAGTTGTTTATCGTAATCGTAATTCTGAAGTTTGCATCCGCCGCATATCCCGAAATGTCTGCATTTCGGCTCTGTCCGGGAATCCGACTTTGTGATTATTTCCGTAATTTCTGCTTCGGCGTAATTATGCTTCTTTTTTTTTATCATAGCTCTTACAGTATCCCCAGGCAGAGCCTGATCGCAGAAAACGACAAAACCGCCTTCCTGCCTGCTTATACCCTTCCCCTCCGAGCTCAGTGCCGTTATCGTAAGCTCATGCTCGGTTCCTTTTCTTATTATGTTATCTGTCATTTTCTGTCTGCCCTTTTTTTCCGTTTAACCTTTAAAGTTATTTCTTTTTATAAGCATTTTTTCTTTTTTGGATTTCAAGCATAAAGATATGTTTTGATTTTTCATCTATGGTATAAAAAACACGTACCGAGCCTGCTCTGTATCTGTATAATCCTTCAAATTCACCCTTTAGTTTCTTTATGTTCGTCCCGAAATGCGGATTTTCCGTAAGCTGAGGATAAATAAAATTGTTTAGTTTTTTTGATAATTGCTCATAGTCAGGAATAGCGATATGTTTAGAAAATGTCTCTGTTTCTGCAATTATATATTTAGCGGACAATCTTAAACTTGCCTTTCTTGATGTCGCTTAAACTTTTCCTGATTCCTTCACTAAGTTCTTTATCCGAGGATATTTCTTTCATTTCTTCGTCACTTACGTATTGGTCGCTGACAAGATAAGAGTATGCGGCATTTTCAATAAAATTTGATATGCTTCTGTTTTCTCCGGCGGCAGCATTTTTAAATACTTTGTATTTACCGTCGTCTATGCGCAATGTTATAGTTTTTCCCATGTATTCTTTTTTATTCAAATATATTCATATTTATTCGTTTTATCAAGAGTTAACGAAGGAGGTGAAAACATCTTTCGTTTAACACTTGGTTAATCTGAGGTAAAAGCTCTTACTTAAATTTCCATTTACCTTGTACTTGAAATACATTAATTTTACTTAATAATAATACAATTTGGAAAAAGACTTAAAAAACGCCAGAACGGTAGTTACAAAAGAGAAACAAGCTATTTCCGAACTTGAGAGCCGTTTTCTTAAGCAGTGGGAATTCCGGAATAATTTCCTTAAAGCCGTAGATTTGATCTTCAGATGCAAAGGTAAAGCCATTATTTCCGGTATGGGGAAATCCGGCATTATCGCGCAGAAAATCGTTGCAACACTCAATTCAACGGGCACACATTCTGTCTTTCTTCACTCCGCCGACAGCATTCACGGAGATCTCGGTATTGTCGAAGAAAATGATGTCATCGTTCTTATTTCGAAAAGCGGGGGAACTAATGAAATTAAAACCCTTATTCCTTTCTTCAAAGAACTGAAAACTAAAATCATTTTTATTACGGGAAATGTAAATTCTGACCTCGCTAAAGTATGCGATGTCGTTCTCGACGCTTCGGTCAGCGAAGAAGCCTGTCCGCATAATCTTGCGCCTACTTCTTCATCTACTGTCATGCTTGTTCTCGGCGATGCGCTCGCAGTCACGCTTCTTCAGAAACGCGGATTTACAAGAGAAGATTTCGCTTATCTGCATCCGGGCGGAATACTCGGCAGGAAACTTCTGCTGAAAGTCAGGGATATCATGGTAAAGGGAAAAAATGTACCCGCAGTCAGCCTTAGAACAA
>Ga0247842_10002326_pt1 | contig 28519 bp, 33 predicted proteins | sample LaCruzMarch2015__3_FD_192411 | JGI IMG/M metagenome (GOLD analysis project Ga0247842, IMG submission 192411) | Freshwater microbial communities from meromictic Lake La Cruz, Castile-La Mancha, Spain - LaCruzMarch2015_19m | ecosystem: Environmental > Aquatic > Freshwater > Lake | place: Spain...
ACTCCTCGTGGATAATGTCTTCCAAAAATGTCTATTGACTGAGCAGTATAACTATGATACGTTATATCTGTTGCATATTCAAGGTCTATGAGCAACGATAGGATATCCTTATTTCCGATAATGTCTAGTATGATGCAATCTTACAAATAAATAAATACGTCGCCCTTACTTTTTTAAAGGGGATTATATATGCAATATAAGATATTAGGTCGTACTGGTCTAAAAGTCAGTGTTATCGGGTGTGGAGGCGCTGTTATTGGTATTCCATATTATCTTGCACATGAGGATACAAACGATCCAGCAATTCAGGAAATCTTTATCTCTGCCCTTGAGCGTGCATTTGAACTTGGTATAAACTATTTCGATACTGCACCCGGTTATGGAAATGGCGTGGGTGAAATTACTTATGGAAAGGCATTATCAAAACATAGAGATAAGATAATTCTTGCGAGCAAGGTCACATATTCAGGAAGTCCTGACGAGATTCAAGCAAGCGTTGAGCAAAGCCTTAGACGACTCAATACCGACTATTTAGACGTGATTCAGTTTCACGGCGGTTATTTTAATGATCAAGAAGCAGACGTGATTATGAATGGCGGAAGATTGGATATGCTCGAAAAATTACGAGATACAGGGAAAGTAAGATTCATCGGAATAACTGCCGAAGTTCCTACCGGAGCGCTGGAGCGTATGCTTGCAAGTCAGCGATTTGATGTGCTTCAGATATGCTACAACTTGGCATATCAGCATACATGCGATCATTCACGAGAATGTCGTGGAATATCAGCGATAGCGGAGCAGTATAATATGGGCATAGTAACCATGCGTACTGCCTCAAGTGGATTCATGCAAAAGCTTCTCAATCGTGAATTTGGGCTGAATGAAGAAGCGGTGACACGTATGTGCATAAAATACGTCATCAGCACGCCAGAAATTGATGTTGCACTTGTGGGAATGCGAAATCCAAAAGAAGTCGAAATTAACGTTACTCTTGCAAGCGATCCTAATGATCGGTATAATCTTGATGAGCTTCATAATCGCTTTCGTTAATCTTGATCAATTTTTATATAGAATTACAAATCATTTGAAATCCATAAGAAATACAAAGAGCATGGCATTGATAAACAGAGTAACATATCTTATTCTTACGATAGTGGCTTTGATTTATATCATATATCCATCAATATCAAAAGGGCAGGATTATACTCTCTTGTATTCGTTGCCAGAAAAAATACTTGGTTTTAGGTATCCTTATGGTATAGCTATAGATAATTCGAGTGTGTCCCATATATGAAACATAAAAAATTACCGCAGAGACGCAAAGAACGCAGAGGAAACGATGAGAAAATCAATTCTCAGCTCCGCCGAGTCGGGAAATCAATAAAACCTCTGCGAATTCTCTGTGATCTCTGTGCCTCTGCGGTGAATAATTTTGTCATGATGTTTCATAAGTGGGACACACTCGATAATTCTGGAAATATTTTTGTAGCGGATACAGATAATCACCGTATTCAAAAACTCGATTCAAAAGGTAATCTGTTAGCAGAATGGGGCGCCTGGGGTAATGGAGATGGGCAATTCAAATATCCAAAGGGAATAGCAATTGACAGATTCTGCAATTTGAGGTTGAACGCCTCGTACCGCTATAAGATTGAGTTAGCGGAGATCCTGGACAATTTGCGACATGAAGTCTATATCCAGAGAATAGCTTCTCACAAGGCTTTACGACATTTTAAATTTTGATCTATTTCCAAAATTTCCGTTAAGAATTAAGAAAGAATTCCGTATTCATAATTCTTAATTTATTATAGTTTCATCCTTCATCCTTTCTATGTTCTCTCCGTGCCTCAGTGTCTCCGTGTTTTTTCATGAATTATGACTATTCATCAGCTAACTGAAAAAGTCGTATTATGATGCCTTTTCTCCTTTTCTCTTACGGAAAAAAATAACAGATAAATAAGGAGTGATAAAAATTGGGTTTCGAGGGTTGGGATAAAATTATTATCAAAACCAAAGAAGGCAATGAAATTGATGGCATAGCACCAATTATAATATCAGCTAGTCGCTCAACAGATATTCCTGCATTTTATTCCGAATGGTTTATGAAAAGATTAAAAGATGGATATGTCAAATGGATAAATCCTTTTAACAGGCAAAGTCAGTATATATCATTTGAAAAGGCAAGAGTTATCGTATTTTGGACTAAAAATGCTAAACCTTTAATTCCATATTTATCAGAATTAAATAAAATGGATATTAATTACTACTTTACCTTCACACTAAATGACTATGAAAATGAAGGACTTGAGCCTAATGTTCCTAAACTAGAAGATAGGATTGAAACTTTCAAGAATCTTTCGGAAACCATAGGCAAAGAGAGAGTAATCTGGAGATTTGATCCCCTGATAATCAGCGATAAATTAACCATAGATGACCTGATTAGAAAAATATATAAGGTAGGTAATGAAATACATGATTTTACAGAAAAACTTGTCATAAGTTTTGCCGATATTATGACTTATGGAAAAGTCAAAAAAAATCTGCTTTCCGCTGATTTAGCGAATTACAGAGAATTTTCTAATGATGAAATGATACAAATTGCTAAAGGACTGCAAAAATTGAATTTTGAGTGGAAGTTGGAAATAGCAAGTTGCAGTGAGGATGTTGACTTAAATGAGTTTGGTGTTAAGCATAACAGGTGCATTGATGATAAACTCATGATAAGGCTATTTAAAAAAGATGATGTCTTAATGAAATTCTTGGAATATGGGCAAAATAAACAACCACTCTTTGTATTTGCTGATACACATAAGCAAAAAGATAATGATCTTAAAGACAAAGGACAACGCAAAATTTGCGGATGTATTGTTAGTAAAGATATAGGACAATATAATACATGCATGCACTTGTGTGTATATTGTTATGCAAATCATTCTAAAAAGCTTGTAGAGAATAACGACATGAAACATAAAAAATTCGGAAATGACTGCGATTCAATATTATGTGAATAAAACAAGGAGAGCAAAATGCAAAATATAGGAATACAATTCGTTGCTAAAGGACAGATGGAGTTTTATGATCTTGGTGAACCAACTGACCCAAGCCCAACACAGATACTCATTCGTACACAATATTCAGGCATAACCAACGGCACGGAACGTCATGCTCTAATGGGTGATTTCGGTTATGGTGGAGGATACCCCGGCAGGCATGGCTATCAGCACGTCGGTGTTGTCGAAAAAGTCGGAGATCAAGTCAAAGCCTTTGTTGAGGGTGACATGGTTTTCTTTGGTCATTACGTTGGTCACAAAGGTTGGAACATTGTGGAAGCAATGTCCCCTGATTCTGATCTATGCCTTAAATTGCCACCAGATATTGATTATGAGGATTGCGCACTTTTGGGCGTTACAGGTGTCGGAATGAGGCATGTTAGGCGCGTACGAGTCTCACCAGCGCAGAATGTGCTTGTTGTGGGATTAGGTCCCATTGGTCAGGGCGCAGCACAATCCGCAAGGGCTTTTGGCGCCTACGTTACAGTCTTAGACATGAATCAAAAAAGGCTTGATGTTGCGAAAGAACTCGGCGCTCATAGAGCTATAAATGCTGGCGATCCTTCGGCTATGGATCAATTAAAGCAGGGAGGTCCCTATAACTGCATTCTTGATGCAAGCGGAGCAAAATCACTGCTTGAAGATATACGCAAAAACGGTCTACTCGCTTACAGAGGCGCTATCGGACTTCTTGCAGTGCGTGGTGAAACAACTTTCCAATGGGGTATGCTTCACATTCTGGAGGCTTCGTTCGAGGTATCTTGCCACTTTAGTCTTGATGATCTTAATGTTATAATACACTTTATGAAACTTGGTATTATGAAAATCAAACCGATGGTGACTCATAGAGTTTCTATAACTGATGCGCCTCAGATTTATGGTATAATGAGAGATCATCCGGATGAACTTTTAGGCGTAATCTTTAATTGGAAATAACATGATGAATGAAAATATAATACAAGACGGATATTGGACTTACTTTGATGAAGCATGGAAGAAGGTCATTGAAACCTTTTTCCCGCATTTAATAAAATTCTTTCTACCGAAACTGTATGAGGATGCTGACTTAGCTAAACCGCCAATATTTCTTGATAAGGAGATGGAACAGCTATCCAAAAAGAGCCGAAAAGGCGCTAAGTATGTTGACAAACTCATTAAAATCCATCTCAAAGACGGTAAAGAACAGTGGATGCTTATACACATAGAGGTACAAGGTTATCCAGATAAAGAATTTTCACATAGGATGTTCCGATACTTCTACAGGATATTTGACAAACACAACAAAAAAATAGTCAGCATGGCTATACTGACAGGATCGGAAACAAGCTCATTAGAAAACAGATATGAACTTGAAGCTTATGGTAGTCACTTGCTGTTTGAGTATCCGACATTCAGATTAATGGAGTATGATACTGATGAACTAGAAAGGAGTGATAATCCTATTGCCCTTGCAGTATTAATATCTCAAGAAAAAGAGAGAGCAGAACGTCATGGAGATAAATTCAACACAAAGCTTAGGTTGATAAGGTTGCTTTATAGTAAGGGATATGCCAAAGAAGATATAATAGGATTGATTGAGTTTTTAGACTGGTCATTACAAGTGAGTGAAAAAGAGGAAGCCATTATATGGGAAGAAATAAAGAAAATGGAGGATGATAAAATGCCATACGTGACAAGTATAGAGAGAATTGGGGTGAAGAAAGGAATTGAACAAGGAATTGAACAAGGAATTGAACAAGGAATTGGGCAGGGAATTGAACAAGGTACATTAATAACCAGTAAAGAATTTCTGCTAGAGCTGATTGAAGAGCGATTTGGAAGTATTTCTTATGATATATTGAATATTGTAAATAAGATTGATGACAGCGCTAAGTTAAGAGAATATCATCGTTATGCTGCTCGATGCAATTCTATAAATGAATTTAAGTCGTTATTGAATGGAAGTAAATAAATAAATAGAATAAGGATGGTTGATATGAAATTAGTACAATATGGCGCAGGCAATATAGGACGTTCTCTCATAGCACAGCTTTTTTCAAAAACGGGCTATGAGATTGTATTTGTTGACGTGGATAAAAACGTCATTGACGCTCTCAATAGAGAAAAGCGTTACCTGATTCAAGTCAAAGACGAACATCCCGAAGATATATGGGTGGAAAATGTCAGAGGCGTAGATGGTCGAGATACTGAAGCTGTCATTAACGAGATAGCTTCCGCTGACGTAATGGCTACCGCAGTCGGAGCAAACGCATTAAACTATATTTACAAGATAGTGGCTGAGGGGATTAAACAGCGAAAAAGTCCTTTGAATATTATCATCTGTGAGAACCTTCGTCACATGTCCCGTATATTCAAAGAAAATCTCTTATCACACTTACCAGAAGGGTTCCCGATAGATGAGAAAGTCGGTCTGATCGAAACCACGATTGGCAAGATGGTTCCTATCATGCCAGACGAGGTTAAAAATAGAGACCCATTACTTGTATGGGCTGAAGCTTACAATACCCTATACGTTGCCAAAGATGGCTTTATCGTCGAAGTTCCACAGATTGACGGTATAATTGCCAGATCAAACTTTGACGCCTACGTTGACCAGAAGCTTTTCATTCACAATCTTGGTCACGCAGTAACAGCTTACATGGGATATCTAGTTGAGCCAGAAAATATCCACATCTGGAGCGCAATCGAGAACGAGGTTGTGCGTGGAGTTGTGGAAGCCGCTATGTGGGAATCCGCACACGCATTGATGTTTGAGTATCCGACAGAGTTTACTGAGCAGAATCAGCATGTCTATATTGACGATCTTATCAACAGATTTGGAAACGCTTATCTCGGCGACACAATCTTCCGTGTAGGACGGGACGTCACCCGAAAACTCGGATTCGATGAAAGACTTATAGGCTCCGCTCGTATGGATTTGAAGCATCATATTACTCCTAGATATACCGCACTTGGGATTGCATCCGCCTTTATGTTCCGTGCAATTGACGAAAAAGGGCTTATGTTTGATGGCGATAAGAAATTCGTTGAGGATTTTGAGTCACAGGGAATTAACTACATGCTGAAAAACACCTGTGGTCTTAATGCTAATGAGCATAAGGAATTGATTATATTGATCAAACACGCTTATGGACTTTTGGATGCATGGGACAGCAATATTGCTCATCATTTCCGTCATCAATGAAAGTGTAATTCCCAATAAGTTCTTGAGAGGCGTGAATTACCTTTGGTATTACGAGTTTTTCACTTATAGAAATAGAAAGAAGTTAAACACGGAGACACAGAGGCACGGAGAGACTTGGAAAGTATGAAATTGGTGTAGAATACCTTTTGACTATAAACTATCTTTGTGATATAATTTCCTATGCAGTGATAACCAAGCTGCATTCTGCTCTTTGACAATTGGTATAGGGTTTCAGCACGTCATTGGGTGCTGTGCAAAATCAATTCCAAAAATAGTCAGGATGTATTTTGGTAGACGTTTTGTAACGATATACAAATGAGCATTAAATAATTAATCGGGTAATCCAGTAATTAGGTAATTCACGTGAAGGATTTACATATTAAAAACGTTTACCGGAGGGGTATTTTGGCGGATTTAAGTAAAGCAGCGATTCTTTATGGACCAAAGGATATAAGGATCGAAAACAGAACGATACCAGAATTGGGCACAGAAGATATACTAATAAAATCTACTGACGTAAGCATCTGTGCAACAGAGGTTAAATACTGGCACAAAGGCATACCACAAGTCCCAGATGGAACTCGTGTTGTGCAGGGACATGAATTAGGCGGAGTTATAGAGGATTTGGGTAGTGGCGTAAATAAGAATTATACTGTCGGCTCAAAAGTTGCTGTTGATCCAACTTTATGGTGCGGTATTTGTGATATGTGCGCGGCTGATATGTCTAACCTGTGTAGACATATCCAGTTTATGAGCCTCCCACCAGTAGATGGAGGATTCCAGCAATTTTATAAGGTTCCGGCAAAAAACGTTCATCCTGTTCCATCAAGTATACAGGCAGATTGGGTATCTATGGCAGAACCAGTAAGCATTGGACTAAATGCTATCTCAAATGCTGAACGTATAATAGGCACACTTTCTGGTAAAAACATAGCTATTGTGGGTGCTGGTTCTCTGGGATTGCTTTTGATACAAACATTAAGGCTGTTAAGAGAACCACATAAGATATGTGCCATTGATCCATTAGATTATCGTCTCAAGCTTGCTAATGAGTTTGGAGCCGACGTTATAATCAATCCCAAAACCGATGACCCATCGGAAAGGATAAAGGAAGCGACGCATGGAAGTGAAGCGGATATTGTGTTTGAGGTTTCAGGTGAATCTGATGCCTATCAGCTTTCAGCGAATCTGGTTAAACCCGATGGCACTATCGTTATAATAGGGATACCAGTCAGCGAACATATACCTATTCAGAGTATAACTGCCCGTAGACATGGATTGACCCTCAAGTTTGTTAGACGTTTCAATCCCAAAGATTTCCCTAAAGCCATAGAAATGATCGCATCTGGTAGTATTAACGTTGCTAAACTCATAACTCATATATTTCCTCTGGATGAAATAACTAAGGCATTTGAAATGCTTTATCACTATTCAGATGGAGTAATAAAAGTTGTTATTCATCCCCATCCCGCCATTATCCAGTAAATGTTATCGAAAAAAATAGCGAATGTTTACTTCGTATGATATAATCTAGTCATTTTTAACAGCGTTTATTCATTCTGAACATCAGCGAAGAATCCCTATGTGTATCAGTGAATTACCTACGAGTAATGAGCATTAAATAATTAATCGGGTAATAGCTAGAAATGGATTCCCTTTTTCAAGGGAATCCAGAAAACTCCGACAACTTTATTATCCGATTAATTATTTAATCTTCATAATTCGTTGGTTTTACGATTCGAGGATCATAAATAATCGTAGCATAAAGGAGTGTAAATGTCAACGAATAATTGCATTGAGGACCAAGCAAGAATCATTCATCCAACGTCTAAAGAACGTTGGCTTTCTAATTCAGGAGATTGTAATGCTTTTACGTAAAGGAAATAAAACCGAGATCAAACGTATGCATAAACTTATGGATATTAATATCCGAATAAACAGCCAGCTTACACTTTCTGATACAGCACGTATGATTGTAGATAGTTTACGCGAAGTTGGATTTGACCGTGCTGGTATATGGATACGTAAGTTTAATGAAGAACAGGTACATGGCTTGTGGGGTACAGACGATGAAGGTAAAGTATATAAAAACGAGCATGAAACTTATAGTGCATCAAGTATACCTACTGATGATGGTTATACTGTTGTAGTAGATCAATCAATATTGCAAGAAAAACTCGGTGTAGATCAGCCTTCTGTTTTTCTATACAAAGGTAAAGATGAAGATAAATTCGAGTCAATCTGGGGATATTACCCCCCGTGTCCGGGATTCTATAAACGGGATGAACGAGGAGATAATATCTGTCTTTGTGTTATATCAGAAGACAAAAGGATAGGTATAGTAGCTGTTGATAACTACATCACAAGACGGAATATTGACGAGACTTCTGCCAACCTTCTTAGTATCATAGGGGCTGGGATGGCAAGAGCGTTGGTAAATGTCGCATTGCGCGAATCACTTGCCGCTGAAAAGGAACGAATTGCTGTAACTCTTCGCTCCATCGGTGATGGAGTTATCACCACCGATACAGAAGGTAATGTCACTCTGATGAATAGGGTCGCTGAAAAACTCACAGGCTGGACTGAAGAAGAGGCTGTGGGAAAGCAATTGACAGAGATATTCAAAATAATTAATGAAAGAAACCGTGAAAAGCTAGATAATCCTGTAAAAAAAGTTCTTGAAACTGGTGAAGTAGATGAGTTTGCCTATAATACGATTCTTTTAGCAAAAGACAATACCGAATTTGTAATTGCGGATAGTTGTGCACCGGTTAGAGATGAAGAAGGTAGTATTATCGGTGTTATAGTTGTATTTCATGATATAACAGAAAAACGAAGGGTTGAAAGTGAATTCATCAAGACTGATAAACTGGAGTCAATCGGTATACTCGCCGGAGGTATTGCCCATGATTTTAATAATATATTGACAGGCATTCTTGGAAACATATCTCTTGCAAGAATGTATTCAACACCCGGAGATAAAGTCTATGAAAGACTACTAGAAGCTGAAAAGTCGTCAATGGAAGCAAAGAATCTTACGCAACAGTTATTAACTTTTTCTAAAGGCGGAACGCCGGTGTTAAAATTGACGTCAATCCGAGATATACTTACCGACTCGGTTAGCTTTGCCTTAAAGGGTTCAAAAGTCAAATGTGAAGAATTTGATATACCAGATGATCTCTTGCCTGTGGAAGTTGATGTAGGACAGATAAGCCATGCAATAAACAATATAGTTATTAATGCAGATCAGGCTATGCCTAAAGGCGGAGTAATCAAAGTCGGCGCTAGAAATATATATATAGAATCAAAAGGCATCCTTCCACTAAAAGCTGGAAAATATGTAGAAATATATATTGAAGACAATGGCATAGGAATACAAAAGGAATATCTCCAGAAAGTTTTTGATCCCTACTTTACAACAAAGCAAAAGGGTAGTGGATTAGGACTTGCAACAGCATATTCCATTATCAAGAAACATAATGGTCACATTGCAGTAGATTCAGAAATTTCAGTTGGAACCACTTTTTATATCTATCTACCGGCAGAATCTGAAAAGGAACTCCCAAAAGAGATAGTTTTAGAAGAAGGGAATATCCTTACTGGTTTGAAAATATTGGTAATGGATGATCAGGAGATAATTAGAGAGCTAACTCAGGCTATTCTTGGCAATCTGGGGCATAAGGTTACAGTTGTTACTGATGGGCTTGAAGCAATCGAAAATTGTAGATTAGAAAAAGAGTTAGACGACCCCTATGATGTGGTTATCATGGACCTTACTATCCCCGGTGGAATGGGAGGTAAAGAAGCAATTAAATCTCTTTTACAAATCGCACCCGAAACCAAAGTGATTGTATCAAGCGGTTACTCCAATGATCCTGTGTTATCGGACTACGAACAATATGGATTCAGCGGATTTATAACCAAGCCTTACAGAAACAAAGAACTAATTGAAGTATTACAGAAAGTCATGTCGAAAAAATAAAGGTATAAAGGTATAGGGGTAGACTAATGTTTTTTCCAAAAATTCTGGATATTCAATATTTAATTATTCTTCAAACAATTATTCATTTTGTCTATAACTAAATCTACGTCATCACAATCCATTATGATCGGCGGTTTGGTTATAATTGTTGATGACCCTTCCTTGTAAGTTTGTAATCTTACAAATATGCCCTGTTCTATACAGTCGTGATGAAACTTGCTTGCTAATGACCCATTCACAAGACTGATGCCCGATAAATGCCGATGACCTGTGATCTCTACGATCTTATCTGGATATAATTTGCGAAGATTTTCTAATTCATCGTGATAATAATTTCCAGCAGATTCAATGTGATCCGAATTGTTTTTTACAATCTCAAGCACGATAATCCCCGCCAATGATGCCATATCTGCATTACCATTTGTACTTATAGAACTATACTGACTCTGATTATCCAGATCGCTTATACAGATCGTGTATGCCAGGGGAGAATATCCCGCAGTTAATCCCTTGCCGATTGCAAGAACATCCGCTACACCATTATATTCATTAGCCATGAAAACCTTTGGACTCCACATACTTGTTTGAATCTCATCCAAAAATAGAACTGTCTCATGCTGGACACATAACTCCTTTGCCCTGAAAACGTAATCTGGTTGAACGTATATAGCCCTATTATTCATAAGAACAGGTTCCATCATCATTGTAGCAATTTTTTCTTTTTTACTGTTCACGTTCCGCCGTGCAACGGAAGAACAGATATCATATTTGCGGAAAATTCTACATAGATCGTCAATATCGTTAGGTTTGGCACATTCAACTATCACGTTTGTAAACATCCATTCCCACATTCCCCTGAGACGTTGCTCAAAGAAGTCTGTGCCATGATAATTACCTTCCTGCATTACAAATACAGGGGTCATATCTTCATAAAGCTCACGAAAGCGATAAAGGATGCTTTTAATTCCCGTACTTGCGGCAATGGTGCCAGTATCAACGCTGGTAACACGATTAAGGCGATCCTTGCTGTTTATTACATTTTCAAGATTTTCATTATCAAAAGCATTTGCACATTTTACAAGCTCTCGTGCCAGAAGCTTTACAGGCATACCGGGTGTATTGTTATGTGTGTCATCTACAATCCCGATTTTCCTTGCCTCAATAAGCAGATTATCAAGAGCGGGATAGTGGTATCCTAATGGAAGTTGATAATGTCCGCCTGTCCAGTCTATTTGTAAAATTTTTCCTTCGGTTATCTTGAATATACCATAACCAGCGAGAATATCATCCTGAATTGGTTTCTGATAGCTTTCTACAAAAGTTCTTTTATCAGTCTGATCAAAATCAGGTATGAAATCCAGTTTTTGCCCTACCATTTTCCTGAGTTCATCTGGTGATCTATCTGAAAGGAACTTGTATGCGGTCTCTACTGCATCTATATATCGTTTGCTTAATATACCATCAAGAGAAATAGAAGGGCTTATGAATTTACTTACCATAGAAATTAACTCCATTCAAAGACGACTTTTCCAGTCTTGCCTTCATCAAATATTTTATAAGCTTCCGGTGCGTCATCTATTGAGAATCTGTGTGTAACTGCTCCCTCAAAAGAAATTCCCTGACTGGCAACGAAACTAACCAATTCCCACGTCAACCAGAGAGGTAAAACAAAAGAACCCATCAATGTCAGTTGCGATCCTATTATCTGAGAGGGATTAATAACGTTTTCATTGCTTCCGACTCCGACGAATACTGCTTTTCCTCCACGACACAAGGAATTAACAATATCTGTCCTGCCTTTAGTGCTTCCTGACGCTTCAAATGCAAGAGGTACGCCTTTACCATTTGTGAATTTTCGTATTGCGCCAATGACGTCTTCTGTCTGAGCATTTACAACGGCATCTGCACCCATTTTTTGCGCAATATCCAGACGAAGATCGAGAATGTCAACGCCTATAACTTTTCCACCCATAGCTTTTGCTAATGTGACTCCGCTGAGACCTACAGGACCTAATCCAAAGACAGCAACAGGATTACCTGCTTTAACGTCCAGCTTTTTCATTGAATTAAATGCAGTTCCACCCGGACATGCTATAAATGCACCGTCAATGAAACTGACAGAATCAGGCATCGGTACGCAGTTTCTTTCATCTGCAATAATAAAATCAGCGTGAGAGCCATCAACAGGACCGCCGTATCCTCTAGCTTCTCTGCACCACATAAGATTTCCAGCGGCGCAATATTCGCAATGTCCACAGCCAAGATAGTGATATACAGTAACCCTGTCACCTTCCTTGACTTTCCTTACTCCATGCCCGACCATATCCACGATTCCACAAGGTTCGTGACCGGGAACTCTATCGCCACGCCCTTTAGCTTGCTCTTTGTTCATTCGGTAAAGGTGAAGATCACTTCCGCATATACCCGAAGCTATCATCTTGACTCTGACTTCACCGGGATTCGGTATCGGATCAGGCAATTCTTTAACACAACATTCTCTGTCACCTAGTAAAACAACTCCACGCATAACGTCCTCCATTTCATATAAAGGCAAGATGATTAGAAGATAACCATATTTTTATTATCACGAATTTCACTAAATTTACTTTTTGCATTTGATCTCCCCCCATGTTGCAGCAAGCTTATCTTTTGCATCAACAGATTTGATTAAATCTGAAAAACCTGTGTCATATTCTTCTACACTAGCGATCGTAGGCACAACTCCTGAACCGGGCAGGATGTTCTCTGTTGACCCACCAATAGCGTAAATTTTCCCATTTACTGCTCCGGTAGAGAAAGTTACTCGTGCTGTTGGAATACTGGCTATTGCTTCCCAAGTATCCGTTACTGAATCATACGCTTCCACAATCGGAAGAGTGGTAAAGAAAAAACTGCCACCAATAGCATAGATTTTTCTATCAACTGCACAGGCTGAATGTTCCATTCTGGATGTTGGCATAGGGGATTTATTTGTCCAGGTGTCTGTTGATGGATCATATTCTTCCACTGCCGAACTGTACGAGAATCCAGTCCATCCTCCGATAGCATAAATTCTTCTGTTCAATGCCGTAGTGGATAACCAGAATCTTGCTGTGGGCATGTCTGCCTTCTTTGTCCATGTGTCTGTTACCGTATCATATTCTTCCACGATTGAAAGGGCAGGGGCTTCGGCTCGAACTGATGATCCCCCAATAGCATATATCTTCCCATTTACAGCACTGACAGACAAACCATATCTTTTGGTTGACATATCCCTCTTCTTTATCCATGTATCGGTCGCAGGATCATATTCTTCTACTGTAGAAAGAGCATCCCATTTTTCAATTCCCCCAATAACATAGATTTTATCATTCACTTCGATGGAAGAACCAAAACATCTCCCATTAGGCATATCTTTTTTCTTCGTCCATGTATCCGTTATCGGATTATATTCTTCTACAATCGGAAGAGGTATTGCAACTTCTTTTGCACCGCCTATAACATATATCTTACCTTTAACTACCCCGCTGCATGTGCCACATCTAGAAGTAGACATATCAGTTTTCTTTGTCCATTCACCTTCTATGGCAAGGCTGATTGAATAGAATGTCAGTGACTCAATAAACACAAAGACTGCTAATATCAAAAAGAATGGTTTCATAATAACTCCTCTTTTGCACAAATTGACGAAATTCGTGATTAAAATTCTTTCCGTTTTCATCCTTATGTTTATTATTTTTTATCCCTACGGGTAGATCGGAATTGAATCATGATTGGAGAACCTTCAAAACCGAAGGATTCTCGGAAACGATTCATTAGATACCTCTCATAAGGAGGCTTGATCAGTTCTGGATAAGTCGTAAAAATTATAAACTTTGGCGGATTGGTTGATACCTGTGTAATATATTTTGGAGAAGGTCTTTTTCCAGAAACCGTTGGAGGAGGAATATCGTTTATTATGCCTCCAAACGTCTTATTTAACAAAGCAGTAGCAATTCGTGTGGAATATTCCGCAAAGATCATCTGAGTCACATCAAGAATTTTATTGACTCGAAGCCCTTCAAGCGCAGAGACAGATATTATCGGCACGTAGTCCAGAAGTGCTATATCGCCTTTGATAAACTTGCTAAAATTATCAAAAGTCTTATGATCCTTCTCTACTATATCCCACTTGTTCATAACAAATATGCAGGCTTTGCCTTGTTTTGCAACGTACGAAGCGATCTCCTTGTCCTGTTGTGCCGGTTCCTGTGTTGCGTCCATCACCATCCACGTAACGTCACTTCGGCGAATACTCTCAATTGCCTTGCTAACGCTTGATGACTCTACATCATCAAAAACCTTAGTTTTTTTTCTCATGCCTGCGGTATCAACGATCTCAAAGTCAACTCCATCCCTGCGAAACTGGATATTTATGGCATCCCTCGTTGTTCCGGGTCGTGAGTCAACGATAACCCTCTCTTCTCCAAGAATAAAGTTTACAATAGAGGATTTACCAACGTTTGGTCGTCCAACAACAGCAATCCTTATGGATTTGTTGACTTCCTCTGACACTTTAACTTCGGGTAGCCCAGCCAATACGCCTTCCAAAAGGTCTTCTATGCCGAGACCATGCAATGAAGATATGGGAAATGGATCACCAAAACCCAGTTCGCAAAATTCGATGGCATTATCAATTCTCTTGAGGTTATCAGCCTTGTTTACTGCAACATAAATCGGTTTGCCAGATTTCCGCAGTCTGCTTGCAACCTCGAAATCCCAAGTTGTTGGTCCGTCCACTACGTCAACTACGAGGATTATCGCATCAGCCTCTTTGATAGCGACGTCAACTTGAGCTTTAACGTTAGCAATAAGGTCATCTTTCGGCGAAAGATCAAGTCCGCCGGTATCAATTACAACAAAACTCTTATCATCCAATTGGGCGTCGGCATAGATACGGTCTCTCGTAACACCGGGTCGATCATGCACCACAGCGGTATTTCTGCGTACTATTCGATTAAACAGGGTTGATTTTCCAACGTTGGGTCTTCCAACCAATGCTATAACAGGTTTATCCAACTACATCATCTCCTCATTCCGTTCTTTGAGAAATATTTTCAGTTCCTCATTGGTCGGCATTGATGGTTGCGCTCCCATCTTTGTTACGGTAATCGCCCCAACGGCATTTCCGAACCTGATGGCTTTTCTTATATCCTTGCCACTGGCGATTGCATAAGCAAATCCACCATTGAAAGCGTCACCTGCGGCTGTGGCGTCCACAGATTCTACTACATAAGCTTGAATCAGTTCACTTTCATTTTGAGTTACTAACATGGCGCCGCGTTTACCAAGCGTTATAATAACAGTCTTTGCACCGAGAGTCAGAAGTTTTTTACCAGCTTCTCTGGCAGTAATATCGTCAATGACCTTAATGTCAGTTAATATTTCCGCTTCAGTTTCATTGGGAGTAATATAGCTGACCTTTTCTATCAGGCTAGATTCCAGTTTTCTACCCGGTGCGGGATTGAGAACAATAGGAACTCCACTTTCATAAGCAATGGTTATTGCACGCTCTACAGCATCAAGCGGAACTTCGAGTTGTAATACGAGTATATCAGCACTTTCAATCGCAGATCGGGCAGTGTCAATATCATCTGATGAGAGTTTTCCATTTGCCCCCGGAACGGGAACAAGCATATTCTCGCCTGTTTTGTCTACAAAAATCAATGCAACACCAGAGGTAACGTCAGGATCACGAAAAACGAAGTCTGTATTAATGCCATCTTTCTTAAAATTTTTCAGAGATTGCTCACCATTATCATCCATGCCTAGTTTAGCAATAAACGTCACGTCAGCGCCGATACGTGCAACTGCGACAGCTTGATTTGCACCCTTGCCACCGGGGGCAATTATGAATTCACTGCCCATAACAGTCTCACCCGGTGCGGGGAGTTTCGGTACTATCGCAACCAGATCAGTATTTGAGCTTCCTACAACTGTTATCTTTGGTTTTCTCATATTATCCCTTTTATTATGAATTCTCCTGTTCTTTTCTTTGCGATCTGATATACTCAAGAAAACTCATGCCTTCCAATTCTGCCTCTCTTGAGATAATTTTCCTTGATATATGAACTTAGCGTCCCTTTTACTAACAAACAGCGATATACTCAGCAAACGATCCCTGTTCTGGAATAGGTAATCCATCTTCGAGCAATCCCTGAATGTGCATTTCAATAGCTTCATGCATATTTTGCTCTGCTTCTTCACGGGTTTTGCCCGTTGCGATACATCCCGACAAGTCAGGCGAATAAGCTGAATAGTTTTTGTTTGCTTTTTCTATAATAATCAGAAAGCGATACATTTCTATTTCTTCTCCTTTAAATTTGCTTGTTTAAGAATGCTATTTAATGTTCCGGGTGCAATGTCATGGCTAAGATGACCTGCTATGGTTACACGTCCTGATTTTGTATTATGCTTATATTGACGGTGATCTCCTCTAGTTGCCACGAGATACCATCCGTCAGTTTCAATCATTTTAATAATATCACGCACTTTCATTTGTTGTCTTATTTTTTCTAAACTCCGACATTAAGCAACATCATGGATTGTCTTTATTATGGAATCCAGTTTTATTGTCTTACACGATTAATTTGTCACTGTCACAATTTCTATATTGGTTCGTTAAGAATTTCTGCTGAAACAAGTATCATGTCATGTTGTATTGCTATTATCGTTTCCATTCCCTTATCTTCTGCGGTGTCTTTTAGCCCGTTTATATACACCTTCCCTCGTGCCGATAATTGTCACGGTTATCAGCCCATCCTCTATAAGATAAACGATACGATATTCCGGTTTCCGTCCAAAGTGATAGCAACGTTCACCTTTGAGAGTTCCATGCAAAGGAACTCCTGTAAAGTATGGGTCATCCTTGATCACAGGAAGATGAGTGAAAAGTATTTCTCTCTGAACGTCATTAGGCAATTTTTTCAGATCACGTTTAGCCGCTGGCGAAAGTTCCAAGATGAATTCCATAATCAGTTTTCGGAAAACTCCTTCTGCAATTCCTCAAGGTTAAAAAACTTTTTTCCCTTCTTGCGATCATTCATTACCTGTTGTGTTCGGCTATTCACATAGTCAATAAAATCCTTATCTTCACGTGTATTTAGAAATTCAATAAACAAGAGAACTTCCTTGAGTTGTTTATCAGATAAATGATTTATTTCCATAGATACTTTCTCATGCAGTGTTGCGATTGACATACTATAATCCTTTCCAATATGACATGACAAATAACAATTAACTCAAATATTTCACATTATTAAAACTCCGCATCTGAGCGTGTTTCTTCGATCAACTTGAGAATATCTTCACCATCATCACTAGACCATTTACCCGAATGTTTAAGCAAAGCGCCTAACGTTCCCTTTTCTTGATTCTCCGTATTTTGCTCATTTACAGTATCAATCATTTTTTGCTCTGTTCCATACAGCTTACTACGGATAATCGCATTTGAAATTTGCCTATCTTTTGCGTATAATTCTAACGCTTGCCTGATTACATCCGTTTTTGTCGCAGACTGAATCCCATCAGCTTTCATCTTCTCCACCGCAATTTCAATGATCGCTTTGTATCTATCATCTAGCTTTAAACCTAATGTGGACTTAGTTCTAATACTCAAAAATATCACTCCTTTGTTTTCTATCAAATAGATACATGACTAAAACTCCGCTTCTGTTTTGTTTTCTATTATGTATTTCAATACTTTTTCAGCATCTTCTTTACCACCAGCCCAAGTCCCAAAGTGTTTAAGGATCGCTTTCGCTGTTCCTTTTTCTGAATTATCCGCATTTTGCTCTGTTCCATTTAGCTCATTATGGATAACATCATTTGTGCTCTGTCTTTCTTTTGCATATAATTCTAATACTTGTCTAACAACATCAGTTTTTGTGGCTGACTGAATCCCATCAGCTTTCATCTTTTTTACTGCAATTTCAATGATTACCTTATATCTATCATCAAGCTTTATGCTCATTGCAGACTTACCCTTGACACTCATAAATATCACTCCTTTTATCTGCGTAATCGAGAAAAATAATGCTTAACCAGATTAATTATTTAGGAAATAGCACACGGATTAAAATAGTGATCAGTAATCAGTTTTAATATGGCTAAATCTTTACTGATCACTCATCACTGCTTACTATTTTAATCCGTCGCATCTGTGTTAAATTGATCAAACTCAGTTTCAAACTGATCATATAACTAATCAAATATCCGTGTATTATTAATATTAAAATTAATCTGGTTGACCACTAGCATCTTTCATCCCGACTAGAGCAATGGCAATTTTACGCTTCTGCCTTCTTGAGCAGAAATCTCACCAGCAAGGCATATCTCATGCGTTTTTACACCTTCTTCAACGTTGACGAATGATTCTTTGTCATTCAGAACGCAGTCAATCAGATGGTCTATCTCGCCTAGATATGGATGATCGGTAACATCTCCGCTGTCTGGAAGGACCGTTGGTATTATAGCAAAGCCCTTCTGACCGGGCATCTTACTCGGTGCATAAAGCTGATTATTGCGGATTGTTCCCTTGTCACCAAGCAAATGTATGTTGAAAACGTAAGGCGTGATGCAATCTATCGAAGATGCGACTTTGCCGACTATTCCGCTTTTAAATTTGATGATCGTGACCATTGTTGGGTCGTATTCATAAAGCGCAAAGTTCGGATTCTTGCTACGAGTTGAATATGCAGATACTTCAATTGCTTCATCACCGAGAAAATATCTCAATCCGTCAACTGCATGGCATCCTGCAGAAAGAAGAGTGCTTCCACCTATATTTTTCTTAACATTCCATTCATATTGCTTGTACCAGGGACCTATACCGTGATAATAATCAACCTCACCATAAAAGACCCTGCCAATCGCATCATCATCTATCAATGGCTTAATCGTCTCAAACAGTGGATTCCATCTTAGAACGAATCCAACAACAGTCTTAACCTTTGCTTTCCTGACAGCATCCCTGAGTTCTTTAAGTTCAGAAACATTGAGTGCAATCGGTTTTTCAATGAGGAAATGCTTTCCTGCCTGTGCCGCCATTATACCTTGTTTGACATGAAGATTGTTAGGCGTGCAGATCGAAACTATATCAATGTCGTCACGTTTCAACATCTGTTCATAATCTGTATATAGATTGCATGTTCCCAGACCAACTTCATCCGCTTTCGCTTTGCCACGAGATTCATCCCTGCAACATATCGCTACGACTTCTGAATGAGGATTGTTCATATAAGCTTTTATATGCTCTCCGCCAGCCCATCCGGGTCCAACAACACCAACACCAAGTTTTCTGTCCATTTATTTGCTCCTTTCGTCAACGTAAGTATTTAACAAAATTAACGACTTATGCTAATTGTTTTTGTAGCCCAAGCTTCTAGCTTGGAAGATTAAAAAGCCAACCTAAAAGGTCGGGCTACAAAAGGTATATTACCATTATTAAGCTCTTTATTTCCATAGCTTTATTTCTTTTGAAATTATGTTAATCAAATATATAATCTACATAGACTCCCCAACGTGATGATTAAGGACTTTTGAATATCCACCATTCTTAATCCAATATATCTGCCCATTAATTAGGTCAGAAAGTGAGTCTATCGGCTGACCATACAGACTTTCTATTTTTGAGCTATTTATCAGCAGATGAAGTTCCACAGGCTTTCCTGTATATTTGGCAGTTTTACAAAAAGCTTTTCCTGCCATATCAACTATCTGCCTTAAGTCAACTGTATGACCCGATAAATTCAGCGTTGTAACAGGATTTGATGCTGACTCTATTGATAATATCACGTATATATTTGCGTCTCTATGCCCAATTATGTTGAAATACGTGAGTTTTGCAAGATCGATTTCTTTATTATTCAGAACTGCAAGCACAGGAGTTTCCAATCCCCCGTAAGTGAAATCGGTCATATATCCACCCCGAAGTATAACCGCTTTTGACGTATTTCCTTTCAATATATCTTTGACGACATTCTCTTTATCACGTATAGAAATTCCATAAAGATTGCTTTCTTTTGGCAATAAAGGCGCATAGTCTTTCGCCTGATCATTAACTCTTGTCAAATCAACTCCGTTAGCAGAACCTATCACGACAATATCCGCATTCTGTTTATGATGATTCATAACTATTCGAGGGACGTCGTTTCCGTAAAGCCTGCATAACCTTGTATATTCTTCTTCTGTCTCAGTTGTTCTGAATTTATAGCCTACACCGTAGATGATCCATTGAGCATCGTTTGGTACATCCTTTAGATCAGGATTATTCACCAGATCGGTCTCGTGTAAGACGAACAGATCAGAATATTTTGCGAATCTTTTGTCAAATTCGTCTCTGTTCCTGAACCTTGATATGATATGAACTTTTCTGCCTGTTGTGCCTGTGTCTCTTATGGCACGCAGGATCATCTCTGTCAGGTCGCTCATCCATTTCCCTGTTGCGCCATATATGATAATTTCATCATATATTCTTTTGTATAATAAATCCAGCACTTTTTCAGTTGGTCTGGAGTTATATTCATGCAGATCGTTTAAATCAACAGAATTAATATCAGCTAAAGTGTTTCTCCACGTCATTATATACCTCTATTAACCTAGATTACGAATATTATCTAAAAAGTTCCTCTAAGCGACTTTAAGAAACCTTTTTAAACTTTAGGAAATAGAACGCGGATAAAAACTGATCAGGCGGATTTGCGCGGATCGAAAGAAATAAAGAAAAATCCGCGAAAATCCGTGTCATCCGCGTTCTATTCCTAAAAATTTAACATAATTTATTAAACTTGCTAAGGTGTTGAAAACAGGTTTGAGCATGTTTTACTTCCCAGACATTTTCAAGGTGCAGACCAGATGAGTTTTCCGTCACTGTCGAAGAATGTGAGTGAAGATACTGCCCGTTTTTCGAGAATTCCTTTATTCTTATCAACAACCTCAGTAGCTCCAAAAGTAGCACGGGTCTGTCCGGTGACGTCTCGCAGAATTAGTCTTGGACCTCCGTCAAAAATATCAATCATTGCACGGTAGTTGTCATCCTTTTTACTGTAGATGGCAAAGAATGGTTCTCCTGTGTCTTCAGATACGGCAAGTGCAGCAAGAAGCTTACCGTCTTTACCAACCAATCGGAATTGTTCGGCTTGAACCATTATTCCTGTTTGCGGTGATTCTCCTGCAACCGCTGTTTTTCCAGAAAATATGTAACCTGAAAGCAATCCGCCTAACAATGCGGCGACTATTGACGCTGATAGTAACAGAATATACTCTTTCCTTTTCATGATCCGTTTTGGCAAGGCGCCAATGATCTTTAGTCATTGGATGAACTGCCACTCTCCTTTCTATTAAAAAGTTCGACCTAATCAGAATCCTTTACCAATTATAACATAAATAATCTGATTGTAAAATAACAAACTCAACAGCACAAGTTCTAAGCTACTAAGAACCAAAAGCCATTGACTTTAAAATTTGTGTTTACATTTTTACTGTTGACACTTTTTAGAGAATAATATAAAATATCACAAGGGTTGATACACTTTAAGTGTGTGAAAGTTAAGGTTAAGCGTTTATTTTGAAAGGAGTTTGGCTAAATGAAAAAAGTTGTCTTTATCGTGCTGTTACTTATGTCTTTTGCATCTTTTGCTTTCGCAAAACAGTTATACGTGAGCGATTTTGAAAAGGATGCCATTGGTAATGCCCCAAGTGGTTGGGAACTTGGATTTGTAGGTGCTGGAAATGGTAAAGTAGTCGCTGACCCGTTAAATGCAAACAATAAAATCTTTGCCGCTACTGACCTAGCAAAGGACAAAGCACGCCATGATGTTGGTGGAAATATCTGGGTCGTTGGGGATGCCGCATGGCAGGACTATGTGGTTGAATACGACGTTTATTTCCCTGAAGATTTCTACATAGGCGTATTATTCAGATTTATCAGTTCTGACCAATTTTATCTTCTTGATAGGAGAGTAGTACCACCGTCAACTTTTGATTTTTATAAGCATGACGCTGGAGCATGGACTAACATTACAGCCGGGGCAAAGTTTGATGCAGCTCCGAAGCAATGGTTCAGATTCAGACTTGTTGTCAAGGGAGACAGTTTTGAGGCTTATGCCAAAGCAAAAGATGATAAAACTTCATTTGATGGCATGAAAGCTTTGATAACTGGAAAAGACGCTACTTATAAGGCTGGTAAATTCGGTCTTTACGGTCTTATTTACATTGATAACATTGTTATCGGTGAGACTGCGGCAGATATGACTATAACAAATGTAACACCTGTTGAACCGATTGGTAAACTCACCACTACATGGGGAGATACAAAAATAAAGTTCTAATCTTAATCAACTTTAATAAATGATGTTAATTTTTTAGGAAATAGAACGCGGATTAGGCGGATTTGCGCGGATCGAAAGAAATAAAGAAAAATCCGCGAAAATCTGTTTAATCCGCGTCATCCGCGTTCTATTCCTAAAGTTTAAAAAGGTTTCTTAAACTTGCTTAAATATACGAGTTTTTCACTTATAGAAATAGAAAGAATTTAAACACGGAGACACAGAGGCACGGAGGGAACTTAGAAAGTATGAGGGATGAAACTATAATACTCGTTTCTTCTTTTTCATCTATCATCCTTCCGCCTTCATCCTTTTTCTCCGTGCCTCTGTGTCTCCGTGTTTTTTCATGAATTATGACTATTCATCAACTAACTGAAAAACTCGTATTAAATAGATAATTTGTTATTTATTGATAAAAAATAAGGGCAGGTTTTAAACCTGCCTTTGCACTTTGAGTCTATTATTGTGTGTTAATATTTTCTGGGTATATTACTTATAGAGAGGTGTGATACGAAATGAATCGAATTTGTATTGTGATTGCGATTGTTCTGATTTTTACGCCTTTGGCGTTTGGGAAACAATTTTATGCAAGTGATTTTGAAAGGGATACTATTGGAAAAGCGCCACAAGGCTGGGAACTTGGTTTTAAAGGTGCAGGAAATGGAAAGGTCATTGCTGATCCATTAAACCCAAATAATAAAATCTTCGCACATAGTGATCTTGCACAAGATAAAGCACGCCATGACGTTGGTGGAAATGTTTGGGTCGTTGGAGATGCAAATATGACGGATTATATTGTGGAATATGACGCATATTTCCCAACGGATTTTTATGAAGGAATTGTTTTCCGCTTTATAGATGATAAGAATTTCTATCTTCTTGATAGGAGAATAGTACCACCGTTAACTTTTGATTTTTATAAACACACTGCAGGTGCATGGACGAACCTTAAAGCAGGCGCCGCTTTTCCTGCAAAACCTGAACTGTGGTTCCGATTCAGACTTGTAGTTAAGGGTGATACATTTGATGCTTATGCTAAAGAACAAAAAGATAATACTGCATTTGCTAAAATGAAGCCGTTGATAAGTGCGCAGGATGCCTCTTATAAAACAGGTAAATTCGGTCTTTATGGACTTATTTACGTTGACAATGTTATTCTCGGTGAAACTGAAAATGACATGACCATAGCAGTTGAACCTGCTGGCAAACTTACCGCAACTTGGGGAAGTATTAAAAGGTGATGTGAGATGGACAACATGATCTCTGCAACAGAGGAAAATCTAATTATCAGTAAGTTTAGAGAATTATCTGAAGATCGGAAACAAAAACTCTTAAATTATGTAGAAACTCTTTACAATGAAGAGAAACTAACAGATGAGATAGATGAATTTCCAGAAGATTTTCTTTCTGCGCAAGATAGAGAATCTCTAAAATACCTTGTTGATGAGTATAATGAATTTATCAAACAAGAACCAACTCCAGAGGCGATAAAAGCTCTACGGGAGTTAGCTGAAGGGATATTTGAAGGTAAAGAGGATCTTTCAGATAAGCACGACCTATATTTGTATGGAGTTGATACAACAAAATGAGAGCAATTAACGGAAATCTGCCTATAATAGTATTTATAGACACTTGGGGTTGGTATGCTCTTGCTGATATAAATGATAGTCAGCATCAAAAAGTGAATCAGATTATAAATTTTCTGTCAGATTTTGAAATTCACTTATTTACTACTGACTTTATCCTTGATGAAACCTATACTCTTGTAAGGTCTCGTATTCATCATGAAGCATCTCTGCTAATTCACGAAAAAATTGAGAATTTTTCAGATGGTAAGTTGCTAAAGATACTCCATGTTACAACAGAGATTCAACAAACAGCGTGGAAAATCTTTGAGCGATATTCAGATAAAACTTTTTCTTTTACTGATTGTACTTCATTTGCTATTATGAGATCAATGGAAATTACACACGTTCTTACCAATGATCATCATTTTAGACAAATGGGGTTTTCTATAATGCCTTGAATGGTATTAAAGGAGGTGTAATTAAGCGATAATAACTGAATATTGACTAATTAGCAAAATATGTTTTAATGAAGATAAGTTGCTTTAGAATTTGATTACAAAAAGGAGAGAATAAGATGAAAATGTCAATAAAGGTCTCTTTAGTTTCTTTGATTGTATTGGTGTTCTTGATTTCAACGGCCGGAGCGGCAACCCTTGATCTCAAAAGGTTACTGCTCTTTTATCCCTGCGATGAATCCAGTGGAGAAACATTAAAAGATGCGTCAGGACGTGGCTTTGATGCGGCAATTCCAAAAGCAAAGTGGGAAAAAGGCGTTTTTGGAAACGCAGTTCGCATCGAAAAAACTAATAGCGAAGTTAGAGGCGATATCCTTAGCTCTGTTGGAGCAACAGGACAAATATCCATGATGTGCTGGATAAATTTGACTACTCATACTAACTATAATGGTATTATTTCTGTCGAAGCCCCAAATGAAGGCGATCCCGTTTGTTGTGAATTTCGTCTTATGATTGATCCTGCAAAATCACCATTCTGGAATGCTGGACATCATGTAGATAAAAATCTGGATGGTAAGTTTATTTTTGAACTCAAAACATGGTATCATTACGCTATGGTAGCCAATGGCGATAAGACCGTAATTTACATAGATGGTAAATCTGTCGGAGAACAGACAGAGGCTTTCAAGCTTCCAACATTGAAGGATACTATTATCTATGTCGGAACAGGTGAAAAACCGGGAACATGGTGGATAGAAAACGCTGCATTAGATGAGATTATGATATGGGATAAGGCGCTTACTGAAGATGAAATAAATCTAGTAATGGAAGGCTCAAAGATATTTATGGCAGTTGGCTCTCAAGGCAAGCTAGCCACTACATGGGCAAGATTAAAACAATAATTCCAATTCTTGATGCGTAGTGAATAGACTCATTGCGCATCATTTTTTTATAATGTCATCTCTACGAAGGCAGGAATCCAGTGAAAATAGAGGTGTGATGTAATAATGCAGGAAGAATTTGAAATCAATCTTAAAGGATTAGTTGATTCAGGACTTTATGAGTCTGAAGAGAAAGTGATCCAAGAAGCCCTTAAATCATTAATAAATGAAAATCCAGAGATTAGAATTAAACTTGCAATTTTCAGATACAAAAATGATGAAATTAGTCTTGCTAAAGCGGCGAAAATTGCAGGAGTTAGTTTTGAGTCTATGAAAAGGATTTTATTAAAAAATGGGATAGAACCAAGATTAGGTCCGGAATCCCTTGAAGAAGCTAGACAAGAACATATAAATATGAGGAAAATCTTGAAAAATGTGCGTAATCGTGAATAACACTGTTATTTCTAATTTTGCTGTTGTCAGAAGGCTAGATTTGCTACAAAAATTAATCGGAACGATATATATAACCCCAGAGGTTGTTCAGGAGATTGAGGATGGTATTAAGGAAAATTATCTGTTTCTGAAAGAAGCCATAAAAATAATAGATGAACACGATTGGTTGCTTGTAACAGAATTAGAGAAAAAAGAATATGATTTATGTGAAAACATGCCTAAAAAACTTGAAAGTGGGGAGCGTTCTTGTTTAGCAATCGCTTATGTTCGTAACTGGTCATTTTTAACGGATGACCTACCCGCAAGACGTTATGCAGAAAAAAATGATATTTCCTTAAGTGGCACATTTGGTGTGTTAAACTCGATTATTGATGATAAAATTTTGTCAGAAGAGCAGACTAATGAACTTTTGCAGGAAATGATAAGAAATGGTTATAGATCGCCTTATCCTGATATTTACACTTATCGTAGGTTGGAGACTGTTTAGCTATTAACCTTTATCTTTCTTTATGATTTTTCTTTTTTACAGGGAGGCACAATTTATGTCTAAAAGCATATATATGGAAATACCTGATGAACTATTAGAGCTTCTGGGCTCGGAAGATGAAGCTGCAAAAGAGGCAAAACAATCTCTTGTGCTGGATTTGATTCGCAGAGGAAGGATATCTAGATCCAAAGCGGCGGATTTGCTCGGGATAGACATTTGGGAAATGCCAGCGTTTCTTTCGGAATATAAGATCCCATGGTTTGATTACAGCAAAAAGCAGATGGAGCAAGACATGGCTACCTTATGCAGATTCGACAAGAAAGAGAGCGCATAATTGCAAATTGTCAGTAATTCGACTATTCTCATTGCTTTATCTCGTATCGGGCATCTGTATCTGCTGGAAAAACTATTTAATGAATTAATAATCCCTCAAGCCGTATATAATGATGTTGTCATAAAAGGCGCAGGCAAGCCCGGGTCCAAAGATGTGGCAGAAGCAGAATGGATCCGAGTGTTTGATGTGAAAGATACAGACGCTCTGGATGAATTTCTATCTATAATCCATCAGGGAGAAGCTGAAGCCATTGAACTTGCATTGGAACTAGATGCTGATCTAATAATCCTGGATGACGATACTGCCCGGCAAGTTGCCATTATGAAAGGTCTTAATGTTATCGGAACGCTCGCGATTCTCCGTCGTGCTAAGGAAAAAGCTTTAATCCCTGCTCTGAAACCCATACTGGATGCTCTTCGTTCAGTGAGATTTTATATAGGCGATGAATATGGCGAAATATTAAGGGGTATCGGAGAGCTTTAATCATGTATCCGTAATTTTATAATAGATGAAAACATCATAGAAAATTCTCAGATAGAGAAAATTACGAAAGACCGTTTTAATCTTGGGAAAGCTAAAGATGCTTACGAGATTGCACGTGAATTAAGACAAGTTTTCATAGATAACGATCTTGCTGTGAGTATTCTTACTGAGGAAGCAAAAAATAACTAATGGAACAATTTGACGAACTACAGAAGAAAATTCTACCGATACTTTTGGCATTGTAAAAAATAAAATTAAACACGGAGACACAGAGGCACGGAGAGTTGAGAGAGGGAATAAAAAACCATTGTATTTTCTGTGTTCTCCGTGGCTCAGTGTTTATATATTTTACAGTGCCACTGGGGGGTTAAAATGACAAAAATAAAGGAACCAAGCCATAGAATTAGCGTTAAAGTTGCTGAAAAACAGTTAAAATTCTTAGAAAATAGAGTTAATGAATTGGGTTTATCATCTACTGCTGAACTACTTCGATGGTTCATAATTAGGGAAATGGATAAGTTTTCTATTAGTGAAAAAAAACAAGAGAAAGTACCAGAGCAAAAAGAATCTGAATTTTCAACAGCGAAATCATTATTAAAATTTGCTGGAACATGGGCTGGTGGCAAAGAAGATGCTGAAAAAGTAATTCAATTCATAAATGATACAAAGGCTGATGCGGAGTTCTAATTATGTATTTGCTTGAACCTTTAAATGCTTATGAGATTGCACGTGAATTAAGACAAGTTTTTATAGATAACGATCTTGCTGTGAGTATTCTTACTGAGGAAGCAAAAAATAACTGATGGAACAATTTGACGAACTACAAAAGAAAATTCTACCAATACTTTTACCCTGGGGCATTAAGAAGATCGCCATCTTTGGTTCTGTAGCCCGACACGAAGATACTCCAGAAAGCGATATTGATATTCTCGTAGAACTTAAACCTCGTGAAGAACGTCCAGCTTTGGGGTTAAAATGGTTTGGTTTGGAAAATGAATTATGTAAAATACTTGGACGACGTGTTGATCTGGTTACAGAAGAGGATATTAGTCCTTATATTCGTCCTTACATAGAAAAGGATAAGGTAATTATTTATGAAGGATGATACAGTTTATCTTCGGCATATACTAGATTCTATTAATTCTATTGTGAAATATTTAGAGGGAATATCATTTGAGACATACGTCAATAACCCACGACCCTAAAGGGTCGGGGCTTGCGTTGAAACTTAGACGCAACTCTTGTTGATTAGCCTAAGTCTTAACTGACTACGTTATGGGTGAATATATAGGCACTTC
>Ga0247842_10002327_pt1 | contig 28518 bp, 25 predicted proteins | sample LaCruzMarch2015__3_FD_192411 | JGI IMG/M metagenome (GOLD analysis project Ga0247842, IMG submission 192411) | Freshwater microbial communities from meromictic Lake La Cruz, Castile-La Mancha, Spain - LaCruzMarch2015_19m | ecosystem: Environmental > Aquatic > Freshwater > Lake | place: Spain...
CCCGCCCCAGCTTAGCCGACACTTTCGTGATGGCCGCGGTCAGCGTGGTTTTGCCGTGGTCAACGTGGCCGATCGTACCCACGTTCACATGCGGTTTCTTTCTGTCGAATTTAGCTTTTGCCATATTATCTTTCTCCTGAATTTTATTTTTTACCCGCGCTCGTTACCGAGTGAACAATCAACACCGGGGAAACAAAAACCGCTGCGTGCCTTACCGACTGCCGACAATGTTTTGCGTACGCAAAAATCGTTAGCTGGGGATGGGGATTGAACCCACGGCCTCTTCATTACCAATGAAGTGCTCTACCAACTGAGCTACCCCAGCGCAAACCGAAAGTGGCAAGTGGTTAGTGGTTGGGCAAGAAGAACACCCTTCCATTAATTATCTAACAGCTATCCACTAATCACTAAATCCATAAGCGGGCGATGGGAATCGAACCCACGTACCAAGCTTGGAAGGCTAGTGTTCTACCATTGAACTACGCCCGCACCCATCGTTATAAAGACCGTACGCTATCTAACCTGGCACCAAGTTAAAAAACAGTGTCCTGCCATTGAACTAAGCCCGCGAACATGATAATTATAGTTATTTATCCGCCGCCAGTCAACGCAAATTGGCACCATAAGCTATTAGTCGCTTGCCATACGCGGAAATATGATAAAGCCGCCCTTGCTATCGCTTCCGGTGAAATTATACCATTCTCTTGATCCGAATCTTTCAGTTCAACATAATTTACATTTAGCAAATCAGGCAATAAAATATTGAAAGATTCCCCGCTATGCGGGTTGCTGAACCAGCGCTATGCGCGCCAATACCTGCGTAGGTGCCGTATCAGAGCCTATGGCTTTCAGACGGCCTGTTCAGCAAGGGTGTATGCCCCGCGGAACGCGCCCTTGCTATGCAAGGGGAAAGTTTCAACTGAAGCTTTCGGGCTAATCATAAAAGAGAGGGCCGCATGTCACCAAAAGATTTTGCCGGGGACAAAAAGTATTACCGCGTATTAAAGATTCTCAACATCCTTAACGAAAAAGGGAAAGTGCGGATATCCGACCTTGCGCTAGAATTTGACGTGACCGAGCGCAGCATTCAGCGCGACATAGAGCGCATCAACATGACTTTCGGCCTTGAGCAGACCGATAAAGGAGAGTACGCTTTCGCCCCCGGCGTCTCACTAAAAGAAATGCGCCTGTCAGGCGAGCAGATGTCAGCCCTTATCTTTATGCACGAAATGTTTAAAGGCATGGGCGGCGCCTTCAGCGGTTCATTTGAAGCTCTCTTGCACCGCATGACCAAAAGCGCGCCGTGGGAATCGCCTTACGCGATCATAATGCCGCGGCCCGGCAAAAACCTGGATATAAAAAAATTCATTCCCGCAGTAGAAACAGCCATTCTGGAATGCCGCAAAATAAGCATCAACTATGTAAGGAGGGGCGAAATGGTCCTGCGCACCCTGTCCCCCCTTAAAATCCTGGTGGATAATGGTTTTTACTATATCCTCTCCATGGCAGAAAAAAAAGGCGAATACCTGAAATACCGGCTGGACAATATAAGCAGCTTGGAACTCACTCCGCATATTTTCACCCCCCCGGCCAATATCGAAAAGGTCATCAAGGACGCTACCAGCGTCTGGGGCGCCATGCCGGTCAGGGACCGGAAAATATTAATGCGCCTGAAAATCAGTCCCTCCGCCGCCGATTTCTTTCGCAAAAAGGAATTCTTTCCGCTCCAGCGCATAATAAAGGAAGACAGCAACGGCTCAGTGATACTTGAATCCAGTCTGGCCCAGCTCATGGAAGCCATCCCCACCATCCTCAACTGGATCCCGGACATAGAGGTCCTGAGTCCGGAAACGCTCAAGGCCGAAATTCGCTCACGCGTGGAGCTCTACCTCAAAAAAATAAAATAGTTCATCCTTTAACGCCTTTAATCCTAATCTTGCCCATGGCGGTCTTTTTTTGTATATTTTAAGCACATTATGACGCGCACTTTCTTATTGATCTGCCTGATGGCCGCCCTGCCCCCGCTTAACGCGGCCGCGCAGGAAGCCGCGCGCGCGGAAAGCCTGCTGGCTTTTGAGGCCGCGCTTCCCGGTGACAAAGCCGACAGCCTGGACTCCTGCCCCAAATTTCAGGCTTTCAAACAGGCATCAGCCTATCCGGACGGATCATCAAATTTAAAAGCCGTATCTGAAGTGCCGATAGATAGCATCCCTCTTCCGACCGACGACATGGACCGCTCCGGCCTGCTTACCGCGCTTCAAGACACCTTAAATTACTGGAGTAGCCGCCCCGACTCCTTCAAAATCCTGCTAGGCGGGGATACCTACACCGCCCGGCAGATGCGCGATACCACACAACAACTGATCGAAACGCTTTCAACCGATATGGCGCCCGCGGAACTGCGCGAGATCATTAAAACCAGGTTCAGAGCTTACCGTTCGGTCGCCGACGACAACTCAGGCAAGGTCGTAATAACCGGTTATTATGAGGCTGAGATAAAAGTGGCAAGGCTGCCCGACGCAGTGAACAAATTCCCCATCTATCTAAAACCGTCGGACCTGATAAAAACCACTCCTGACATGGGAGTTGATTTTGACTACGGACGCAGGGACTCGAACGGGAACCTGGTAAAATATTATCCACGCGCCGACATTTCCGGCGGGGTGCTGGGCGGCAAAGGCCTGGAACTGGTCTGGTCGGCCCATCCGGCTCAGATAATGCTTCTGCAGATCCAGGGCTCGGGCATACTGCGTTTTCCGGACGGTGACTTTATTAAAGCCGGTTTTGACGGGGCCAACGGCTGGCCCTTTAAAAGCGTGCAGAAAATATTGATGGACTGCGGCGAGATCCCGTCCATGTCTTTCAAGGATTTCATCAACTACCTGTCGCTCCAGGGCGACCGCGAAACCCGGCTCGTTGACCTTAACCCCCGCTATATATTTTTTCAGTCCCGGCCCAACGACTCACCCGCCTACGGCGCCATAGGAACGGGGCTCACTCCGGGACGTTCCATAGCGGTGGACCCGCAGCCCATCCCTCTGGGGGTCACGGCGTTGCTCAAGTCAAGGAAACCGGTGGCCGGATCAAACGGCCTTTCTGATAAAGAGTTCACGCGTTTTGTCACCGCGCACGACACCGGTTCAGCAATACGCGGCCCGGGGCGCATAGACCTGTTCTGGGGTTCCGGAGATACGGCAGAAACCGAAGCCTCCTCCATGAAAGCCGAAGGCGACCTTTACATTCTGATAGCGAAATAATAATAATCAGTGTTTTTGGGCAAAAATAAAAGGAGCGAGATTAGACCTGTTTAATAGGTATCCCGCTCCTGTAAAAATAGTATAGCAGACCATTAATTTTTGTCAAGGGGTGGGTAGTTCCCGGCGTTTTGCGCCAGGAACGCCGTTGGCCATCAGCCATTTGCCGTACGCGGAAAAGCAACTTCCTTACTAAGCTTATGGCCAATGACATAAAGCAAATAGCTTTTAATTATTCTGCGTATGGCCTATGGCATACGACCAATAGCAGACGCCATTTTACAGTTTCTTGGATATCTCGTAGAACAACACGCCGGCAGCCACGGAGGCGTTAAGACTCTCTACCCCGCCTTTCTGTGGAATAGAAATCAACTCGTCGCAGTGCTCCATAGTTTTCTGATGCAGCCCTTCGCCTTCCGAGCCGATAAGCATAAAAATAGGGAAGGCAAAATCCATCTTATCCACCGGCTTCCCTTTCATATCGGCGCCGTAGATCCAAAAATTCTTCTTCTTCAGCTCGATTATGGTCTGGTTTAAATTGCCCACTTCCACCATATCCACTTTCTCTATGGCGCCGGAAGCCGTCTTCTGTGCGGAGGGCGTAAGCCCCACCGTCCTTCTCTCAGGCAGAATTATGGCGGAAACTCCAAAGCAGGCCGCGCTGCGTATTATCGCGCCCAGATTCATGGGATCGGTGATGCCGTCCACGCCGGCCCACACGGTTCTTTTAGGGTCCTTGATACGTGCCAGGGCCTCGGAAAGCGAAAGGGTCTGTACGGGTTCCACTTCCAAAATAACGCCCTGATGATTTCCGCCCTTTGCCATATGATCCAGGCTGCGCGGATTCATAAAATCAACAGGACAACCGGCCTTTCTGGCCATGGACACTATCAGTTTGGCCTTCCCCTCCAGGGAACCTTCGGACACATAAAGTCTGTAGACTTTCCGTCTGCCGCTCTTCAATATCTCTTCGGCGGTATTCGCCCCGTATAACATTTCTGGTTTCATTATTTATTTCCTTGACTAGTGTAGTGTCTTACAGCAAAAAAGCAGGATACCGCGACAGTAAAAATGTCGCGCCAGCGCGCTATTTTACTATTCCGGCATTTCCGAAGGTAGAACCAACGCTCAGCGCAGTCCGTATCTCAAGGCAATCCGGAGTAACGCGGCGCAGTTTTCCCACGGCTTCGGCCAGGGTAACGCTTTGGCAGGAATATCTGTTCAGTGCTACCATGCGCCCGAACCTTTTCTGCTCTATCAAATCCACCGCGCTGACACCGAAACCCGTAGCCAACCATCTATCAAAAGGCGTGGGAGAACCGCCGCGCTGCAGGTGCCCCAAAACCACCACCCGGCACTCCACTTCAATATTCTTCTCGATAAGTGAAGCGATCTTGTAAGAGACGCCGCCAAGACGCAGCGGGTCGGGCGATCCTTCCACTACGCGGCTTACCGTCATCTCTCCGTTCTCCGGCCTGGCTCCTTCTGAAACCACAACAATTGAAAAATGTTTACCTCGCCGGCGCCGGTCATTTATAGCTTTGACAATGTCTCCCGCTATGTACGGGATCTCCGGCAGAAGAATGATATCCCCGCCGCCGGCTATGCCGGACCTCAAGGCTATCCAGCCCGCGTAGCGGCCCATAGTCTCGACTATCATCACCCTGTGATGCGATTCGGCGGTGGTATGAACATTATCCACGGCCTCGGTGGCAACCTTCAAAGCCGAATCAAAGCCAAAAGTCACATCAGTGGCCGAAAGATCATTGTCGATGGTCTTAGGCACGCCTACAACGGGAAAGCCTTTTTTGTGGAGTTTATACGCGATATTAAGCGTGCCATCACCGCCTATGGCCACCAGCGCCTTCACCCCCATATTTTTGAGATTTTTAATGGCAAGACCTGAGAGGTCTTTAGGCGTCTTGACCGAGCCCAGCGGACCCAGTGTGTAAGAGAAAGGGTTGGCAGTATTGGAAGTGCCCAGAATTGTGCCGCCGCGGATGATGATACCGGAAACAGCATTATCGTCCAGCGGCATAAAATGGCCCTCGACCACGCCTTTATACCCGTCCCTGAAACCCACAACATCCCATCCTTTTTTCAAAGCGGCTTTTGTCACGCCGCGGACAACCGCGTTCAGGCCGGGACAGTCCCCTCCACCTGTAAGAATTCCTATTTTCATCATTTGCTCCTGCAATCCGATCCTAAAAACTTAAAACGGCGACGGATAGAATGGATCATTTTCTTTAGAGATTACGTAAAGGACACTAGCCAATATCTGCGCCGGATGCGCCAGCCGGGCGAAATCGAAATTAAGGTGAATCTGGAACCTGTCAGCCGAAGTGGGATCCAGGAATACGAAGCCGGCCCTGCGCTCAGCCGCAAAAATACCATAGCGCGAACGGAGAGACCCTCCGAGTCTGCCGAAGATTTTTCTTAAGATATGAGTAACGGGATAATCATCCCTGATAGTAAAAACTATCTGATTATCGGTGTCCACGAAATCCCAAGTCCTGGAGGCCAGGCCGCCTTTTTTCATAAGCCGGGATATTTCCTGTCCATTGCCGTCGCGGATTAGACAGTAAAACACGTCTCTCTTAGCCTCCATAAGGAGGTTGGACTGCGAATCATAAAGCCGGAGAACCGGCGTTCTTTTAAAATATATAAAGAGCCCGACGATGAAAGGGATAACGAAGAAAACCTCAGGAGCCGAAGCCCAGAGCCGGCCGCCGGGCAGGTTCAGGAGGGCGTTTATCACAAGGTCTCCCTTGCCGACGAAGGCGAGCAGGCTCCAGAAAACATGGAAAAAAATCCCGAAATATACGGAACCGGCCAGATACAACTCATGTTTAAAATCAAACGAGGCCAGCAGCAACTGCCGTTGGCGCGTCAGCACGTTATAAGTGCAGTCCCGCAAAGAGGACTTGCGCGAGATGACGAAAGGGAAAAAGAAGTCAGGCGGCACATCCTTTGGAGGCGGCGGCAGTTTAGGATTCTGGAATCTGGCGGCAACCATCTTCGCCCAGAATGCGCCGACTATCCAAAGCGCCATCAGCGCGCTCCACACATAAAAAGTCAGCGGCCGCCGCGCAACAAAAGGAGTCCTTGACGGGTCCGCATTGAATTTAAATACAGCGAATAACTTCCATGTTTTTCGGATGACCATGGTTCCGGCTGATGGGCCAGAAATCTCCGCTACTGGAACCATCATCTGAGGATCAGCCGCGACAGGTCCGGAAGAAATCTCCGGATTTGAAGAAGCGACTGTCCCGGTTGAAACGGATGGTTCATCCTCCTTGAATATCTGCACGCCGCTCTCTTCCGGCTCCGGCTTACTTTTTCTGGCCACTTTTATCTTCTTTGGCTTGGGAACTTCTATCTTCTCGCCAGGCTTGCGGATGGTGGAGACAGCGTTACGAAAATCGCCTTCATCAAGACCGGTCGCTGAAATGGCGTAGGATAAGCCGTTATATGTGAAAAAGGCGATATACATCTGGGTGCCCATCGACTCGTAAGAAATGTAATAGGCGGTGGAAACACCGTGTATGCCGGCCTGAAGTATATCTCCGGAAAGGCTGTTGCCTTTACTTCGGAGGGAATCAACCTGCTCTTTAACGCGAGCCTTGAGATAATAATCGCTCAGTTCGGAGTCCAGCTTTGAAAACTCAAAAAAAGATTTCCCCTTCTCCAGTTTGAGGGCAACGGCAGGGTCGTCACTGCGCCCTGTCAACCAGCCGGACGGGAAATCCACGGCCAAAACGGCATCTGTGTCCTGGAATTCCCCGGCAAAAATCGGGGCGGCCATACACAAAACCAAGACCGGAAGATTGTAAAAAAACTTTTTCATAAAATTCAGCGCTTAACCTGAAAGTTGCAGTTGCACCTTTCCGCCCGCATAGCGGGCGCCCATTCGGGAGGCATACATCTCGCCGGTCCAGGCGCGCATAGCGCTGGGCCCGCCGCCAGCTTCGCGGGCAACCCTGCAGAATAATTATGTTCCCTTATTCCTCCAATGAGAACTAATCTGAACTGCAGGATTGAGATTAATTATATCAGTTTTAAAAGCGGCCATATGCAGAACGAATAGCTATTAGCCATTTGCCAGTGGCTGTACGCACAAACTGTAAAGAAACTTCCTTGCCAAACTGACAGCTAATGGCATACCGCCTATCGCTGTTATCCTTGAACTGCAGGATTCAGGCTAATGTTTATGTTTATGGTGCGTATCCGGCAGATGCTCATGACTATGGCGCTCTGGAGCGTGAGCGTGGGGATGAGTGTGCCCGGCTTCAGACTCCATAATATGCCAGTGCGTGTGATGGGAATCATCGTGGGCGTGCAGATGGTCGTGTATCAGTTCCTCATGTCTGTGTTCATGCGCGTGCCGCTCCGAAACCACAAGGTAAAAGCCAACCGCCATGACGATGAAAGCTGATATCAAGGGAGCGGTCAGCGGTTCTTTTAAGAAAACCACCGACAACAGCGCTCCAAAGAAAGGATAAGCGCCGAACACCGCGCCCGACCGCGCGGCGCCCAGACCGCGCATAGCCATGATAAAAAAAACAAGGCTGACTCCGTAACTAACTGCGCCAAGGGCCAGGCCGGGCAGCCAGAGCGCCGGCGACCAGACCAGTTCTCCCGCCCAAAAAGCCAGCGCCAGATTTATGCTCCCGCCGGCTAAACCTTTAATAAGCGCTATAGCCACAGGATCTTTGACAGAAAGTTTTGCGGTAAAATTATTATCAATCCCCCAGAAAAAAGCCGACAGGGCCACCAGGATGGAACCATTCTCGAACGAAAAAGAGAAGTTGTAAAAATCCACGCTCAACAGCGCGGCTCCGGAAACGATAAGCGCGGCGGCAGTCCAGAATCTGGCGCCGGTATGTTCTTTGAATACTATCCAGGCGACAAGCGAGGTGAAGATAAGCTCTAAATTCAGCAGTATGGACGCCCCGGAAGAGGTTGTTAGGAGCAACCCTTTAAAAAGCATAACAGGGGCCAGAACGCCGCCGGCCAGTATGAAGCCGGAGATATAAGGCCAGTCCTTAACTGCCAGCGCCGGCTCACGCGCGGCGCCGGGCCCGCGGACCGCGCCGGAAAAAAATTTCCAGGAGGCTAAAGCCAAGCCGCTGCCGAAATAACAAAGCGAAGCCAGCATAAACGGCTTAACGCCCGCCAGCATAATCTTAGAAACCGGAGTCGCCGCCCCGAAAAGCGCCGCGGCGGCCAAAGCGTACAGGTAATTCATAAGAAGATTGTACCAATTTGATATAGCGCCGTTATAGAGGCGCAGCCATTTAGATGTAAAGCAGTTTAGCAGTACAAATCTGCGCGGCCAAGTGGCCTTGCATCTAAATTGCTAAATGGCTTTACTTCTGACTGCTTTGCGTCTAAATGGCTTTACGTCCGGGCGCTTTGCCTCTAAACCGCGCGCCCCTACGTGTTGACAACCCCAATTTAGGTTTGTAACATGGTATTAGGAAGTCAGAGATTTCGTACCGCAGTTCTCTAAACCCCAAACCCGCTAGAATAAGGAGCTGTTCTTATGCCCATAAACGCAGCAACCACAGATAAAAAAAATTCGGCGCACGAGTATGTCGCCGGCTTGATGACGCATGTCATCAATAAAAACCCAGGTGAAAAAGAATTCCACCAGGCCGTAAAAGAAGTACTTGAGACCCTTACCCCGGTTCTCGAAAAACACCCCGAATACATTAAGGCCAAAATTCTCGACAGACTCGTAGAACCCGAAAGAGCCGTCACTTTCCGCGTTCCCTGGCAGGACGATAAAGGCGAATATCAGGTGAACCGCGGCTTCCGCGTGGAGTTCAACAGCGCCATCGGCCCGTACAAAGGCGGTCTGCGCTTCCATCCGTCCGTCAATCTGAGCATCCTGAAATTCTTGGGTTTTGAACAGATCTTCAAAAATTCCCTTACTACACTGCCCATGGGCGGCGGCAAAGGCGGTTGCGACTTCGATCCTAAAGGCAAGAGCGACTCAGAAGTTATGCGCTTCTGCCAGAGCTTCATGAGCGAGCTGTTCCGCCATATCGGCCCCGACACGGATGTGCCGGCCGGCGACATCGGAGTGGGCGGCCGCGAGATAGGATATTTGTTCGGTCAGTACAAACGCCTGAAGAACGAATTCACCGGCGTGTTGACCGGCAAAGGCCTGACCTGGGGCGGTTCGCTGATACGTCCGGAAGCCACGGGCTTTGGCGTGGTGTATTTCTGCCAGGAACAACTTAAGACCAAGGGAACAGACTTTAAAGGCAAGAAGGTGGCGGTCTCGGGCTTCGGCAATGTTGCCTGGGGCGCAGTGCAGAAAGTGAACGATCTGGGCGGGACAGTCGTCACGATCTCAGGTCCGGACGGTTATATTTACGATAAGGACGGCATTAAGGGCGATAAGTGGGAGTACATGCTGAAACTGCGCGCGACGGGCCAGGATATCGTGGCGCCGTACGCTGAGAAGTTCAAAGGCGCGGAATTCCACGCGGGGAAGCGGCCTTGGTGCGTTAAGGTTGACGTGGCTCTGCCCTGCGCTACACAGAACGAGCTTAATGAAAAAGATGCGGCCGATTTGCTGAAGAACGGCGTGATATGCGTGACGGAAGGGGCAAATATGCCCTGCACTCCGGAAGCCGTAGAAGCCTTCATGAAAGCGAAAATATTGTTTGCACCGGGCAAGGCGTCAAATGCGGGCGGCGTGGCGACTTCCGGTCTGGAAATGAGCCAGAATAGCATCCGCATGAGCTGGAGCAGGGAAGAGGTGGACAAACACCTGCACGGGATCATGGTCAACATTCACACTGCCTGCGTGACTGCGGCTAAGGAAGCCGGGATGCCGGGGAATTATGTGGCAGGCGCGAACATCGCCGGCTTCAAGAAAGTAGCCGAAGCGATGATGGCCCAGGGTCTGGTCTAACAGGTAAGTTGAGACTTATAAAAGAGGGCGTCCGTTTAACCGGACGCCCTTTTTAATTATATGGGAACATGGAATTGGAACAACAACCCCGACGCCATAGCTACAGATCTCCGGGGATTATTATGCCGCGGGCCTCGCAGAAGACTCTCATGTCGGAAGGCATTGGGGCGGTAAATACTCGGTCCAGCCCCGCTTTTCTCATATCGATTTGGTAACAATGCAGCGCTTGGCGGGACATGATCAGTTTCTCAGCCAGGGCGGGGGTCCAGCCATGGTCGATAAAATCCAGAAAGCAGCCGGCGTCGGGGCCATATATCTTGTCGCCGACTACACACTTTCCGAGCCATTGCGCGTGCGCCCTGATCTGGTGTTTGCGCCCGGTCTCGGTAACAATGCGGACCAGCGTGAAACCGCCGCCATGCGCAATTGGTGTAAAGTGCGTGACTGCTGCCTTGCCGTCAGGCCGCACTGCTGATTTTGCAAGAACCGGACTATTTTTATCATCGCCAAGACTTTGATCCACTGTCACCGGCTGCGAAAATTCACCCGTCATGATAGCGAGATAGGACTTAGCAACCTGACGCAGCCTCAGAGCTTTTTGCAGGCGGGCGGCAACTACGGAAGTTTTAGCGAATACCACCACGCCGCTAGTCTCGCGGTCGAGGCGGAAAGCCAAATGCGCGGCAGCAAGACCCGAGTGTTCGCGAACCGCGCCGGCAAGGCTGGACCAGGGGCCTGCCTTGGACGGGTGACATACGATATCCCCGGGCTTATTGATGACTACAACCTGCTCGTCGTTATGGAGTGTCCAGTTATCGAGGTCGTCAGGAGCCATCATGCGTACTTGCACCGTCCGCCGCCGGCGCGGCCAGGCGCAGGCTAAGCGGGGATCGAGATCGGAACCAGTCTGGGAAGAGCTCATAATGACGCTGCGTGACAACAAGGTGTCTGGTACAGAGCGGTTTAATTATCCACCGTTGATATTGCTTCTATTTTAGCCCAGTCAACATAGGCGCGGTTGCCCTGACCCCTGTTAACTATCAGGCATTCCTCGGTGTCTATTAACGACTCAGCCCTAAGCGAACCGGACGGTGTGGCCGCTCTGATTATAACTAAAAATTGCTTGTCTTTAATTATATATGAAACCTCGCCGGGCTTGGCGTCAATTGTGTCCGGATTTAAAGTGAACTGCTTCTTAAACAAATTCTGCCACGTTATTCTGTCCATAATTTCTCCCCTTAATGTTTTTTACCTTTTTACGCCTATAATATTTCCTGACCGCCCTATCTTGCGGTAACGCCGGCAGCGCGTACTGAACTGGAGCGCCTGACCACCCAATATTTAGGATACCCGGCATCCAGATGGGCAAAGCCGATATCCGGATAGTATCCGACACCCCCCGCCCGCATCCCTCTGGCGTACGCCGCCACTCTGGCGGGGCTGTACCCCGCAATCCTGACATCAGCCGCCCAGCCTAACATATGAAGGCTTCGGCGCGCGGCCCCCGACACCCGGCTGTTCAACTTCGGCGTACGATAACCGCTTAAAATGGTAAGCCCCCGCTTTCCGAACCGGTCCTCAACAGCGTCCATGATCTCTAAAAGTTTCACGGAAACTGCGGTCTCCTTACCGGTAAGGCTGCAGCGCATGATCCGGCTGATCTTATCAATCCCGTTCTGATTATAAGCGCCTTTCCTGCTGCGGTAGCGGACAGTCAACTGTTCACCGCTGCCCTGTCGCGTTAAGGTGAGGATGCCGTCGCCTCCGAGATTCACCGGTTCCGGCGGGCGCGCGCCGGCGCCGTGTATGAATATGTAGGTTTCCGGATCGCCTTCCTCCAGGTCAACAACTTCGGCTTCTGTAACTTCCGGGGGCGCCGGCACATCATCAAGCATGGCGGGCAGCCGCTCCATAAGCGCCGAAGCGCTGATTTCCGCGCCAGGCGCGGCGTAATCCCCTGACTGAGCGGGAAGGCAATGGCAAAAAAGCAAAAGGATAAAAACAGAAAAAGCGGCGGTATTCATATGGGAGCCCAGGCAACTGATACCTGATGATTGAAAAGGGCAAATTCGCGGCTATGCTTCCGGCTTCCACTCATAAACCGGGAGACCGTCCACCAACCGCGCGGCGTCGGTGAACCGGAATTCTCCGAGCAGAGGCTCTATCGCGCGTTTGGAAATAGCAACGCCGTTTACGCAGCCGTACTTCTGCATGTGTCCGGCGATGTCTATGACCATATCGGTCATTTCCGCCATAGGCGTGGCGTCATCGCAAAAAACCTCGCCGGCGTTAATGCCGGCGCGGATGGCGAAATCACACTTAATAGCTTTTACTTCCCTGTTGAATTGCGTAAGGCCGGTAACTACGCCCTGGGCGGCGCGCACGGCTTCCCTCACGGACCCGAAGCCGGCCATAACACCGTCCGGAGTCCAGGCCGATTTTAAAGCTTTATTTTCGGTCAGCACTTTTACGACCATGCGCTTATAATGGCGAAAATCTCTCTCCGCTATACCCGGCTCCTCGCCAGCCTTCATCCCTGTTGAATTCACCACGTCTATGGAGAGAAAAGCCATATGGACTTTATGTTCCTCCAAAGATTTTTTGGTTTTGGCGTAGATCTCCAGAAGGTCTTTCCGGTTCAGTTTAACTTCGGCCTGTGAAGATCCGGTCCCGGGTGTTGAATGGCGTGCCTCTTTCAATGTTTCCCGCCATCCGCGAAGATGGGCCGCCTGCTGGGTAAACCCGGCGCCCACTACCCCGAACAGAACGGCAAGCAGACAGACAGCGCCAAACAACATCACGCGCGAAATGTCGCTGCCGCGGAAATTCGTGGGCCAGTTGCGGCGAAGCGCGCCCAGTATTGGCGCCTCAACCCGTTGCTCGTATACTACGATTTTATGAAAGAACGGATACTTGGGGAGGTCCCTAAAACAGGTAAGCCCAGTGGCTATAATAGCTATAAAAAAACAGGCCAGGAGCGCTTTCCGGATCAGGCGGAATATAAATCCTACAGATCCGAAGCCGATTATCCTGGCGCCCAGCCCCACTTGCTCCAGCCAGGCCGCAGTCGAAGCGCGGCCGGAGTCGGTTGCTTTTATTTTTGAGTCGGTCATATAAAACTCGTTAATATGTTTTGAAGTACAAATTATAGCAGTTGCGCGGCTAACGTTTCATTATTCCAGCGTTAATTTTTAATCCGGCGGTTAGCCTGAAAGTTGCAGCTGCAACTTTCAGACTAAATTGTTTCCGGAACCGACAGGCCGGCTTTTCTTTTAGAAATCATGGCCAGCCCTAGAAAAACCATCAGGCCGGCAACACCTATGGCGGCCTCGGTCAACAACATTGGGCCGGAGCCCCAACGGGTGTGCGACCAACCGCAAACCACGGTCATGTAGGCTATAGGCATGTTTGAAAGCGAGGCGAAGAGACTGTATTTAGTGGCCGCCGCGCCCCGGCCGATAGCCTCAAGCACTACGGCGGAAAAGCCGGCGTAGGTCAGCCCCGTAATAAACGCGTACAAAACGACAAAACAGATGTACATGGCCGGCGTGCGCGGCGCAGCAGCCATACCGACGGCGCACAGAGCCATTAAAATCCCGTACAGTCCGTAAGCCATCTTACGGTCCATGCGGTCGCACGCGTAGCCACCGATCATGCAGCCTGCCGCGGCCACCAGCCCGCTCATACCACCGTTGACCGCGGCCACGATATCAGCTGAGGCGCGCCAGTCGCCAGCGATGGACGACCACAAATTGGAGGCGGCGCCAGAGCCTATAGGCAGGAAACAAATCAGCAGTCCCAGGTAACCCAAACGCGAACGGGCGAGGTTCCAGAGATCTTTCGCCACATTAACCATGTCGCGCAAAGCTCCCCCGGAACTATTCGTCGCTTGTGGCTCGCGTATAAATATCAGGCCCAGACAGCACATCAGGGAAACCACGCCCAGCGCCGCGCCAGCCATCCACGAAGCGGACGCGTGTCCCGCGATCCAAAGGCCCGCGCCGCCGCCAAGCCCGCTGCCGCCAAGGTTTCCGGCCTGAAACCAACCGCCAGCGCGCCCCTTTTCACCCTCCGGGGTGCTGTACGCCATCAGGCTCTCAACCGACATCGCAAGGAAGGTCACCGCCAGGTTTGAGGAGAGAACAACTGCCGTCAGCAGTGGCATTGAAGCGGAGGTGGCGGGCAGCGCCCCTGTAATGAATATGCCCGCCGCGCTTATAACCACGGAAAGCAGATACCAGGTTTTGCGGCTCAAGGTGGTGTCGGCGATAGGAGCCCACAGAAATTTCCAGGTGTGCGGGATATAGCTTATGGCAATAAGCCCCGCCACTTTTTCCGTACTCACACCCGCGCTTGATAGCAGGTATGCCATCGTAACTGTCAGATACCCCGACATTATACCGAAAGGAAGGATCAGTAAAAGAAAAACCGACGGGTGCGATTCCCGGGAGGGCGCGAATATTTTTTTACCGGACTGTTCAAGTTTATCCGGTTTAAGGAAGCTCATGCATACTCTCACTTTACCAATCATAAAAGCAGACTTTACGACATCACAAAATTTTAATAATATCACGGAGTATTCAAACACCGAACGCCGTTACAGGCCGGAACAGTAATTTTCCTGCGCGCGGCGTATTTTATTAAAATCACCCAGAAACTCGGTATAAGGGACAAAATCCGGATAATCCGCCGCGCTCAAAGCTCCTTTCCCCTCTCTGTATCGGACATGATATGCGGAACTGTAATTGCTGTCGACAACGGTAAGAATATAGCCGTCATCTTCCCGGCTCATCTGAGTCACAAGCCACGCGTGAGATGCTATCCCGGGTAGTTGAAGCTTCTGCCAGACTATCCTCTTGCTGTTATTGACCTCTTCAAAAAGGATATCCATGCCGGCCTTTAACTTTTTGGGAGCTATAGAAGTCCCGCCGGCAAGGCCGTTTATCCACGCGCCGGCTAAGCCGTCGATAAGCTGCCACTCGTTCAGTTTCCTCTGAAGCAGTTCCCGCCAATCCGTTGAAAAATCATAAAAATTCTCATACCCCGGAATTTCCACAACCCGGTCGCCCCAGAAATATCCGGAAAATATTTCAAGGACCTTTTTTTCTGAGGGTTTAGCAAGCTCTGGCCTGAAAACCGTAAGATATACCTGTCTCTGGTTCAGCCGCGAATGCCACCAGCAGACTCCGCCGCCGCCAAGTCCGCCGGCGTTTCTGAAACTGAGGCGGTTCTCCAGGCCAAGTATAAGCCTTTGAAAATAATTATAGTTTTCAAGCCGGGCGCAAAATTCCTTCCCGGAGCGGGGCGGGGTCTCGTCCCGAAGATCGGACTTCGGCCTTGTCACCATTTCCCATCGGACCGGGCTTGTCCAGCTTGTCCGGTCAGAAGCCGGTTCTGCCGGAGGTATAGCCAAATTATCAAGATCCGCGCCGCCGGGAACGCGGCTATGCAGCTGTTCAATAGCCGGCTGATCATAATCACCTGCGTTCGACAGGCCTGCACCCATCACCGCCAAACCCGCCGCTACAATTATCCCCTTCATTATTTCGCCTTTTTAATTTAAAAAAAATGCTGGTATACCGGCTAACTGTGGATATTATGCGACAAATTGAAGGGTTCGCCAAGTTTTAATTGGTAGATCCGGCCTGACGGCTTTTGTCCGGACCTGTTTTTTTGCCATAATGACCAACAGCAGGTTTTGTCTCCACGCACAGCCGGTCAGGATGTGCCGGTTGGCGAGTGGCATGGAGGTAGCAATGAGCGTGTCTTCACATTTAACGCCGGACCCGGAGCGGCGGCTTCGGGTAATATATGAGAACATTTATAATTCGCTCAACAGGGCGAACAGGAAGCTCGGAGCGATAACGCTCTTTGCGGCAGTTCAGATGACTGTAGTCAAGTTCGTTGCCCCCGAAGGCGCTATGGGGTATCTCGCGTTGCTTATACTGTGCGCTATCCTGCCGATAGGCATCTTAGGCGTCTCACCTTTTATCGAAACTCCCAAGCCTTTACCTCTGCTTAAACCGGAGGATAAGCCGCACCCGGGGGATTCCCTGATCGACGAATATGACATCGTCAGGTATTCCCAGATAGAACTGACAAACTTTCTGGACAGATACCTCGGCGGAGGAATAACTGCAACCCCGTATTATGTGGATATTGTGGCTCAGATAGTTATCGGCGCGCGTATCGCGACGCGCAAGCGCCGCCTCTTCAAGGGCGCCTGCGTTCTGGCGTGGGTAGCGCAGCTATGCCTGTTCATTCAACTTCTCCTGCGTTGAACCATACAAAAATCAGCGGCCTGCCCCACTTTTTTAGTCCCCGAAAGAAATACCTAGATCACGCGCCGTCATTATGGTGTCGCAGTTAAGCGGGACCACCTTCATGCGGCTGGTCGCGTCCTTGAGCGGAACATAGCGCACCGTGGGCGGGTCCAGGGCCACCATAACGCCGGAATATCCCTCCTCAAGAGCGCGCACCGCCGCCGCGCCGAACCGCAGCGAGATAAGGCGGTCAAAAGTGGTCGGGCTGCCGCCCCGCAATAAATGCCCAAGCACCACGGTCCGGCATTCCTTACCGACCAGCGGCTCAAGCTCCCTGGCAACGCGCTCTCCCGCGCCGCCCAGTTTTTCCGCCCGGCCCAGCTCTTTGCTGACAACGGAAACCGCACCGCCCCTGGGCTTTGCGCCCTCAGCCACCACAACAATGGCGTAATGTTTTCCGCGTTTGGGCCTTTCCTTCAAAGCAGCAGCGATTTTATTTATATCGTAGGGTATTTCCGGGATCAATATAGCGTCCGCGTTGCCCGAGACGCCGGAGTTAAGCGCTATCCAGCCGGCGTAGCGGCCCATAACCTCAACCACCATCACCCGGCGGTGCGCCTCAGCGGTGGAATGCAGGCGGTCAAGACATTCCGTCGCGAATGAAACCGCGGTATCAAAACCGAATGTCACAACAGTTTTATCCAGGTCGTTGTCTATTGTTTTGGGCACGCCTATGGCGCGTATGCCTTTTTCGGCAAGCACATTAGCTATACCCAGCGAACCATCGCCGCCCAGCGCCACCAGCGCGTCTATGCCGTTCTTTTTAAAGGCAGCTACCAGTTCGTCGCTGCGGTCCTTCTCGTACATTTTACCGTCCGGCCCCATGGTGGGATACTTTGTGGGATTGCCTTTATTGGTGGTGCCCAGTATTGTGCCCCCAAGATGAGTTATGCCCCGCACGCTGCGGCGGGTCAGAGGTATCAGCCCGCCCTCAGGATAATCGCCCGGCGTCATCAGCCCGTTATAACCGTCGCGTATACCGAAGCATTCGTAACCTTTATTTAGGGCGGAAACAACCACAGCCCTTATTACGGCGTTAAGCCCCGGCGCGTCCCCGCCTCCGGTGTTAATCGCTATTCTTTTAATTTTTGTCTTATTTTTTACCATAAAACCCTCCGCAATCAAATTTAGGGATGGGGGGACGCTGATACCCGGACGATCAATCACGCCGTCCAATCTGTCTGGATATTATGCGACAATGAAAGGCGTGTGGCAAATTTCATTGATAAAAACCCTGAACGCAAAAATCACACTACATACTTGAATCAATAATATTATAGAATCTCAGGATATGCAAAAGTCGATCCTGCTAATTGACGATAATGAGGAAATTGTCTCCCTCCTGACAGGCTTTTTTCAGTCCAAAGGTTTCATCGTCCACACGGCGTTCGACGGCACTTCCGGCATTGAAAAGACCAGACGGCTGCTCCCTGATATCATAACCCTGGATTTCAATATGCCCGGGATGAACGGCGTAGAAGTTTACAATGACCTGCACCAACATCCCGAAACCGCGGCAATACCGATTATTTTTTTCTCTTCCACTCTTTTGGGGATTATAAAAAGAATGGTGACGGACAATCCGCGCGTACAATTTTTAAAAAAACCCTGCGATCCCCGCGATATAGAAAGATGCGTTCTGCAACTGCTGACGCTGCCGAAACTTGCGCCTCCCCCCCCCCCCCCCCCGCCGGGCAATCGCTAAGGCTATCGCAGTTTCTTTTCCTTAAGGTATGTTATCAACTCCGCGGGATAATCTGTTATGATTGCGTCCACGCCCCAACTGACGGCTTTATCTATGTCACGCTTGTCGTTTAATGTCCAGGGCGCCACTTGTATCCCGTTGGCGTGCAGGTAATCAACGACTTCCTTATTTATCCATTTAAATTCGGGACTGATAATGTCGGCCCGCGAAGCTTTGGCAACAGCCGCCAGATCCACCAGATTAGCCTCGGTGAGCTGCGAAATCCTTATTTTAGGTTCCAGCTTCTTAACCGCCCTGAGCGTGCGCCAGTCGAAGGACTGCACTATGGTCCGTTCCGTCATCCCGTATTTAGCCGCCGCATCCACAACGAGCCTGGCGAAGACTTCTGGATCGGGCGACATTTCCGCCTCTCCTGGTACTATCTTGGTCTCTATGTTGAAGCCCACTTTAGCGGCGGCCGGCTCGGTTGAATTCCTCACCAGCTCAAAAACTTCGGCCAGCGTAGGGATCTTTTCTCCGGGGCTGGGAATCTGAGTGGGGAATCTGTCGTTCTTAATGGTGCCGCAGTCGTATTTTTTAAGCTCTTCAAGCGTTAGCGATATAATGAGCACCGGCCTGGCCAGCTTTTTTCCGTCGGGTCCCAGGCAGATATCTGGCACGATAAACTTATCGTGCGAAATTACAATGACGCCGTCCCCGGTGACATTCATATCCATTTCCAGCACATCCACGCCCACACGCAAGGCCTCCCTGAAAGCCGCGAGAGTGTTTTCCGGCCTGGTACCACGGGTGCCTCTGTGACCGTGCACGTCTATATGTTTTAGATTTTCCTGGGCGCTCAAAGCGGATACCGCCGATATCAGAACGATAAGCATTAATTTTTTCATAATTCCTCCGATTATAAGTACTCTTAGGTAGTGCGCTTGTGATGCACATTCCAGGTGGCGGCGAACAGCGCCGCGGCTATAGCGCAAGCCGCGAGCAGCAGCGCGAAGCCGCCGTCCCAGCCCCACCTGTCCACAACTCTGCCTATACCAAGTTCCGCTATCACTGCTCCGAACACATAGCCGAAGAAACCGGTGAAGCCGGCCGCGGTCCCGGCAGCTTTCTTGGGCACAAGGTCGACGGCACTCACTCCTATCAGCATGACCGGGCCGTATATAAGAAAGCCTATGCCGAAAAGCGCTATTGAATCCACCGCGAAACAACCTGGAGGGTTCTTCCAGTATATCCACACGAACGCCGCCACAAGAACCATGTAGATGAAAGAGACCGGGCTCCGGCGACCTCCGAAGAAACGGTCGCTGGCCCAGCCGGCCAGAAGCGTTCCAGGTATTCCGGCGACCTCATAGACGAAAAATTGCCAGCGCGCCATGTCCGGGGGACAGGCTTTGGCGGCCGTAAGGTAAGTCGGCGCCCAGTTCAGCACGCCGTAGCGCACCACATACACGAAAATATTTGCCACGGCTATTATCCATAGCGGCTTGTTGTTGAGTATGAAGTTCACAAATATCTCTTTAGCGCCAAGTTCCTTCTCCGGGTCGGCCACGCCGGTATCAGGATGGTCGTTTTTGTAATCTTCTATAGAGGGCAGGCCGCAGGATTGCGGCGTATCGCGTAAAAAAATCAGAAGAAGTACACCCATACCCAATGCCAGAAAGGCGGGCGCGTAAAATATCACGCGAAACGCCAGACCGGAATCCAGTGCGGCCCCCACGACGAACACAGAGACAAGAGCTATGACGGCATTAACCAGTGGCCCTACCAGTCCGCCCCCCAGATTGTGCGCCAGATTCCATGCCGCGAACACGGTGCCGCGCTCTTTGTCCGAAAACCAGTGGGTAAGCGTGCGCGCGCAGGGAGGCCAACCCATGCCCTGCGCCCAGCCGTTAAGGAACCAGAGCGCGAACATCAAGCCTATCGAACCGGCTACTGTCGGAAAGGTCAGATTGAGCAGACCGGAAAGGATGAGTCCGGTGGCCATGAAGTAGCGGGGATTTGAGCGGTCCGAGACATTACCCATTATAAACTTGCTCAGGCCGTAGGCTATGGCGAGGCCTGTCGCGATAAGTCCGACGTCGCCCTTTGACATGCCGTAATCCCTTATCAAGTACGGCTTGGCCAGAGAAAAATTATTGCGCACGAAATAAAAAAATGTGTATCCGCTGAATACGCTCAGCATCATCTGCCAGCGCATACGCCGATACCCGGAAGCCGCTTTTTCTTTTGGCAGCGGCTCCGCGAACGCCGCGGGGCGGTAGATGGAAAATATATTTTTTAACATAAAGTCTCCGTAGATAAAAACCCGTCTGTTGGCCCTTATAGTCCGGTCTGCCGCGCTGTCCCGCTGCCGTACTATCTCGTTATAGAACTGCCGCGCTGTCTTGCTGCCGTACTGCCGCGCTGACGTGCGCTGTTTACTTTTTCCCCAATTCTTCTCTGGTCAGACGGCGGTACTGCCCCGGCTGAAGCTCTCCCAGTTTTAGTCTGCCGAAAGCGATACGCTTCAGTTTGGTGACCTCATGACCCAGGGCCAAAAACAGTCTGCGTATCTCGCGGTTTTTACCTTCCGTCAATTCAACCGTCAAATGAGATTCCTTCTCGCTGACCTTGCGGGGAGTTATACAGGACGGCTTCAGCAGCTCGCCGTCATCCATTACGCCTGCCCCGGCCCTGAGCAGTTCCTCACGGGTGACGCGGCCCTTTACCGTCACAGCGTAAACACGCGGTATAGCGTTGGCCGGATCGGTCAGGTAGGCTGAAAGCCGGGTATCGTTGGTGAGTATTAATAATCCCGTGGAGGCCATATCCAGGCGGCCTACCGGGTGGAGATTGCGCAGCTCAGCCGGCAATAGGTCAAACACGGTGCTTCGCCCTTTTTCATCTGATTTTGTGGTGACCACGGAGGCAGGTTTATTCAGCATTATCGTGGTCCATTCGTCCCGGATCACCGGCTTCCCGTCCACGGCAAATTTGTCGGTTTCCGGAGCGACCTGATACATAGGGTCCCGGACGGTCCGGCCGTTGACCTGCAGGCGGCCGGCCAGGATCCATTCTCTGGTCTGGCTGCGGGAAGCCGCGCCAAGTTTAGATAGCGCGCGTTCCAAAGAGACTTTCCCGAATTCTATCGCCATGGTTATTATATGGTTATTAACTTGGTGGCTCTTCACGATTTTGGCAGGGCAATAGTTTCCAATGTTCGCGGGGCCTGCCGGGGACTGGGACGCAAAACCAGTGTCGGCCACACCGTGGCCGCACTTCCCGTGCGGGCCCAGTGTCACAAGCTCCACCCGCCCTCACCGCTATGCAAGTTTCGGGCGAAAGTAGTGGCCGGGCCACCCCGGAGGGTTTTGCTAACCCAGATCCCCCGTCACCCGCTCCAAAACTATTTCTTTATAAACCCACGGAAACCAATGTGTCAGGTAAAAAGTGACGGCGGCTATTGAGCCTTTTACAGCAGCGGGTTGGAGATCAGGCCGTCAGCCAGTTTAGGCTCGAACCAGGTGGACTTGGGAGGCATAACCTGGTTATCATCGGCGACCGCTATCAGTTCTTCCAGCGAGGTAGGATAAAGCGCGAAGGCGACCTTCATTTCCCCGGAGTTCACGCGCTTCTCAAGCTCTTTAAGCCCGCGGATGCCTCCGACAAAATCAACTCGGGTAGATTTTCGAAGATCCTGTATCCCCAGCATATTATCCAGCACCAGATCCGAGAGCACGCTGACGTCAAGCGCTTTCACGGGATCGTCCGTTTTGGAGGGAGTAGGGACGGTCGGTTTCATAAGGTACCATTTAGCATCCAGGTACATTCCGAATTCCCGGCGGGCAGCCGGCTTAACCTGGCCGGAAATTTCCGTAACAGAAAACTTCTCACGCAGTTTCGCAAGAAAGATCTCCGGTGTCATGCCATTCAGGTCTTTAACCACGCGGTTATAATCCCAGATCTTCATTTCGTTGACCGGGTAGGCCACGGCGAGATAAGTATTGTAAGGCTCGGTCCCGGTATGGGCGGCGCCGCGGGTCTCCGCCATGTACTTTTTGATGCGGGAGGCCGCGGCCGAGCGGTGATGCCCGTCGGCTATATATACAGCTTTTTGTTTTTCAAAAGCTTCAACAATAATTTTTATATCGGCCTCGTCGTCCAGCACCCAAAGAGTATGAATGACGCCGCCGATCCCTTCCACGGAAAATTCGGGAGTCTCATTTACTTTTTTCTTTATTACGGCATCCACTTCGGCGATCTGCTTATAAGCTATGAGCCCCGGGCCCGTCTGGGCTTTTACGAATTTTATCTGGTTTACCCTGTCGTCCTCCTTTATCGGACGCGTGAATTCGTGTTTGCGTATGCGGTTTGAATCGTAATCGTCCACGCACGCGCCTACCACAAGGCCGGTCTGGACATGCGCGCCCAGCTTAAGCCGGTAGACATAAAAGCAGGGCTTCTCTTCACGGATAAGCGCGCCGGAATCCATCATTTTCTGGAAATTTTCAGCCGCCTTTTTATAAACATCCTCCGAGTAAACGTCGGTTCCTTCGGGTAGGTCTATCTCAGCCTTGGAGACATGGAGAAAACTCAACGGCCTGCCAAGGGCCATAGCGCGCGCTTCTTTGGAATCCAAGACGTCGTAAGGCGGCGCTATCACGTCCTGCGCTTTGCCTTTCGCTGGCCTGATGCCATAGATGGGATTAAATAAAGGAAGTTTTTTCATGCCTGTCGCCTCATGATCACCTGCCGCGCTGTCTTGCTGTCGTACTGCCGTACTGTCTTGCTGTCGTACTGCCGTACTGTCTTGCTGTCGTACTGCCGCGCTGTCCCGCTGTCGTACTGCCGCGCTGTTATATCTTATCGCCATTGACGGCGTTGGTTATCTTGCCCGTCAGCAGATAGTCGGCTATCTGCTCGGCGGCCTGGCGCGCCACTGTAACCTGCGCGTCCTTGGTGGACGCGGCGATATGCGGCGTGGCTATAACATTCTCCATGCCGAAGAAGATGTGTTCGGTGGCCGGCTCTTTGGCGTAAACATCGCAGGCGAGGCCTGCCATCTGGCCGCTAAGGAGGGCCTCCTTTATATCGGCCTCAGCCATAATGCCGCCGCGGGCGCAGTTGATGACGCGCACGCCTTTCTTCATCTTGGCAATGGCATCCTTGTTCAGCATGCCTTTGGTGGCGGGGTTGATGGTCACATGATAGGTGATAAAGTCGGACTTGGCGTACAATTCTTCAAGCGTGGCCGTCTTTACGCCCAGCGCGCCCGCGCGCTCCGGGGTCATGGCCGGATCAAAAACCAGCACGTTCATCTTCAGGCCCAGCGCGCGGTCCGCCACAACGGCGCCGATATTGCCGCAGCCCACTACGCCAAGAGTCTTGCCGGTTATCTCCACTCCCTCAAACTTTTTCTTCTCCCACTTGCCGGCGTGCGTGGACGCGCTGGCCTGCGGGATATGGCGCGCCAGCGCCATCATCATGGCTATGGCGTGCTCGCCGGTGGAGACCGTGTTCCCGAAAGGCGTATTCATCACCAGCACTTTTTTCTCGGAGCAGGCGGGGACATCGATATTGTCCACGCCGGACCCGGCGCGGGCCACGGCTTTCAGTTTTTTGGCGGCCTCTATTATGTCGCGGGTAAGCGTAGTGGCCGAGCGCACGATTATCGCGTCGAACTGATCCGCGCAGGCTTTAAGCTCTTCGGGCTTCATCCCGGTCTTCACCACCGGCTCAAGGCCTCTTTCTTTCAGAATTTTTTCGCAGAGCGAATCGGCTTTATCGGCGATCAGAACTTTTTTCATTTCGTTATCTCCTTGGCGTATTCGTTAGAAACGGCGTCATAAGCCCAGTCCAGCCATTGCGTGAGGATTTCCACGTCGGAAGTTTCTACGGTGGCGCCGCACCAGACGCGGATGCCGGCCGGAGCCTTGCCGTATGAGTTGATGTCGTCGGCCACGCCTTCTTTATCAAGCATCGAGGTTATCTTTTTTGCGGCCTTGGTCTTTTCTTCGTCCGCGAGTCTGACGAACCAGCCGGCGGTGATCTTCAGGCAGACCGAGGTATTGGAGCGGATCTCTTTAGTCTCGGCCAGAAAAGCGGCCCAGGCGGATTTTTCAACCCATTTTTCCAGAGCGTTAAGGTTGGCTGTGGAGCGCCCTACCAGTCCTTTGCAACCGCCGATGGATTCAGCCCACTTAAGAGCGTCCACGGCGTCCTCAACGCACAGCATCGAAGGAGTGTTGACCGTGTTGTATTCAAGCTCCCCCGGCTTCAGCTTGCCCTCGGCGGCGAGGCGGAAGATCTTAGGAACGGGCCAGGAAACTTTGGGTTCGTTTTCTTCCATACGCCTGACGGCCCTGGGCGACAGGATTATGACGCCGTGCGCGGCTTCCCCGCCCAGCACTTTCTGCCAGGAGAAGGTGATGACGTCGAGCTTGGCGTAATCCATCTCCATGGCGAAAATTCCGGAGGTGGCGTCGCAGATGGTAAGGCCTTCTCTGTCTGAGCTTATCCATTTCAGATCGGGCACCTTTACGCCGGAGGTGGTGCCGTTCATCGTAAAGATGACATCGTGCGAAAAATCGGCCTTGCTAAGGTCGGGGATCTTGCCGTAATCGGCTTTATATTCCTTAACATCCGGCAGTTTCAGGTACTTGATAGCGTCGGTCATCCAGCCTTTGCCGAAGGACTCCCAGCCGAATATGTCAACCGGGCGCGGGCCGAGCATGGTCCACATGGCCAGCTCCACGGCTCCGGTGTCTGAGCCGGCTACCACTCCTATGCGGTAATCGGCGGGGAGGCCGAGAACTTTCTTCATCCGGTCTGAAACTTCCTGCAGCCTGGCTTTACCTTCTTTGGAGCGGTGGGACCTGCCGACGAGCGCGTTCTTCAGGGCGTCAACGGTCCAGCCGGGCCTCTTGGCGCAGGGGCCTGAGGAAAAATTAGGGCATTTGGTCTTTACAGCAGGTTTCTGCATATATATTCTCCTATTGTCCGTAGTCTATAACCGCTTGTCCGTAGTCTATAACCGCTTGTCCGTAGTCTATAACCGCGCCGGCAAATAATCCGAGGTAAGCGCGGGATTCAATATCCCGTCTTGCTGCTAATTCTAACTTTTTATATCCCCCGCTGACAACCCCGCCCGGAGAACCCAAAAGCCCATGTAAGGCGGAGGGCTCGTCGATACATTTTTCATAGTTCTGGTGAAGCCTTTGATGTCTCCCCGGCGAAAGCCGGGGTCCAGCATCGTCGATATCCATGGATTCCGGCTTCCACTCCCAGTTTCACGGTGGGACAGGTCGCCGGAAAGACGATCTGGGCTTACGCTTTTGGAGCGCTGACTCTTTGAGCTTTTACCGTATTTTTTGATTTATTCATTGAAACTCAGCCTGAATATCTATAGAATAGAAGGATATGATCAAGGTGTGGCGCTTTAAAGACGAGTGGCTTATGCGGGCTCTGGAAGGCGTTAAGGGAGCTGATGCTGCTTTTATCGCCAAAGCGCGCGCGGACAAAAAACCGTACATTTCCCACGCTCTGGTGGACGCTGACCTCTTTACGGCCCAGCAGCTGGGTGAAATAGTTGAACTGACCTTTAAGGTAAAATATCTGCCGCTGATTCCGGAAAGCGCTGACAAGTTCGGTCTCACGCTGGTTCAGGAAAGAATGTGCCGCAAGCATCAGTTGGTCCCGGTTGGCGTGTCAGAGGGTGAAATCCGCCTGGCCATGGCCGACCCGCTCAATCTGCAGGCGCAGTCGGATGTGGAGGCGGTAACAGCGCGCCGCGTGATACCGTTTTTTTCCCTGCCGCGCGCGGTCGCGTCCTGCCTGGAAAAAATTTTCAGCTCCGAAAATGTGATCAACGAGCTTCTCAGCAAGGTGGACGCCCCCGATGAGATACAGCTGCTGGACGAGGATATCCCAAGCGATATCTCAGGGGATGAGGGCTTAAGCGTAACCACGCCGGTGATAATGCTGGTCAACTCCATAATTTCGCAGGCCCATCATAAGCGCTCTTCCGACATCCATATTGAACACGAGGAAAAAGACAGCCATGTGCGCATAAGGGTGGACGGCACGCTTAAAAACATCATGACCATCCCGCATAACCTCGCGGCCGGGCCGATGGTGTCCCGGGTAAAAATCATGGCGAATCTGGATGTATCAAATCACATGCGCCCGCAGGACGGCAGGGCCAAGATACGCATAGGCGGCGTTGAGATCGGCCTGCGCGTATCAACCCTGCCCACGTCCTACGGCGAAAAGGTGGTAATTCGTATACTTGACCAGCGCGCGGCCGAAGTCCCCTTTGAGAAGCTCGGCTTCGCGCCCGAAGTATCCAAGGCGATAGAGACCTGCCTTCATGCTTCGCAGGGCATGATACTGGTGACCGGCCCCACGGGTTCCGGCAAAACCACCACGCTTTATTCGGTTCTTAACAAGATCCGCAGCGAGAGCACAAACCTGGTTACCGTTGAAGACCCGATAGAATACAAGCTGACCGGAGTAAACCAGGTGCAGGTAAATGAGAAACAGGGGCTTACCTTCGCCTCGGTGCTGAGATCGGTGCTGCGCCAGGACCCGGATACGATAATGGTGGGTGAGATACGCGACCGGGAAACCGCGGATATAGCCTTCCAGGCGGCCATGACCGGCCACATGGTTTTTTCAACCCTTCACACCAACGATTCGGTCTCAACCATCGTCCGGCTTACCGACATGGGCCTGGACCGGTTTAAGATCTCGCCCGCCTTGCTTGCCATAACGGCTCAGCGGCTGGTGCGCAAACTCTGCCCTAACTGCACCGAAAAAGTTCCCGAATCGGAAATAGACAAAAATCTTCTTGAGGCCATGGGTGAATATGGTTTTGAGAAAGCAGTTTATAAAGGGGCCGGATGCAAGACCTGCGACGGAAGCGGCTATGCCGGCCGCACCTCCATGGTTGAACTGCTGCAGGTGACCACTGGCGTTAAAGATCTTATAAATTCCGGAGCCAGCGCGGCCGAGATTACCAAATCAGCGCTGGCCGAAAAAGTGCTGCGCACGATGACACACGACGCTCTCTGGCACCTGTCAATGGGCCACACGGACCTGGCTGAAGTGTCGTCCTATATAACTCTTGAGAAGAAAAGCGCGGCCGCAGAGCACCGAAAGCCCCCGCGGCAACACGCGGCCCATGGCGCTGCTCACGCCTCCGTCCCGGTCCCGGATCGCCGAAAGACCCCGCGGCACGCTTCAGCGCCGGGCACGGCGCACGCCGCAGCAGCCGCCCCGCCGTCTGGCAAGCTGCGCGTGATAATAGCCGATGATGACGAAATAATGCGCATGGTGCTTAAAAAATTCATAGAGGGGGCTGATTTTGAAGTTATTGAAGCCGTGGACGGCGAAGCCGCGCTTAACGCCATAGCTTCCGGCACGCATCCAGACCTGCTGATTTCGGACATACATATGCCTAAGATGAACGGCTATGATCTGGTAAAAGGGGTTCGCGAAACTCTGGGTATACTGGACATGCCGGTGATAATCCTGACTACCGAAAGTTCCGACAAAAGTCAGGAGCTGGCTTTTAAACTGGGCGCGGACGACTACATCATGAAGCCTTTCAAAGCCCCGCTGGTTATAGCCCGGATAAACGCCGCGCTGCGCCGGGCCGGCAAGCTTAAATAGACGATACGGCTGAGCGCAAAAATCAGGTTAAAAAAGACAAAACCCGCATAATTTGATACTATAGGAATTATGGAAGAATCCAAGAAAAAAATACTCATTATTGAGGACGACCAGACGGTGCAAACCGTGCTTAAACTGGTTTTCACGGAAGCCGGCTATCAGGTGTTTGCCGCTCTTGACGCGATGCAGGGTGTGATGCTGGCAAAGCAGATAAAGCCGAACCTTATCGTGCTTGATATCATGATGCCGGCCGGAGGCGGGTTTGTAGTTTATGAACGCCTTAAAATGATATCCTCCTCATTCCCGATTCCGTTTCTGATCTATTCCTCCATGGACCCCTCCGTTATCAGAAAAAAAATACCCGAGGATTCTTCCGTGACCATACTCAGCAAAAGCTCCAACATAACAGCGTTAAGGGAAGCCGCGGCAAAACTTATCGCAGGCTGATCCGTCCTCCGGAACACAAATAAAAAAGCCCCTGAATGGGGCTTTTTTATTTGTGCCGTTGTTGAGGTTTCAACCTTGTTTTAAGGGCAGCGTAAAATGGAATACAGATCCTTTGCCGGGCTCCGACTCAGCCCAGATCTTTCCGTTATGGGCAATAATTATTTCTTTTGAGATCGCCAGGCCAAGCCCGGTGCCGCCTTTTTTACCGCC